>MDTE01137794.1_pt1 | contig 51583 bp, 44 predicted proteins | sample 811231 | NCBI WGS metagenome assembly MDTE01 (sample SAMN05326651, study PRJNA326480) | marine metagenome | isolation source: seawater | place: Indian Ocean: Red Sea | collected 2010 | reverse complement strand
TGAATATATCCGACTGATCGGTCAGGGCCGGTTCACCGAATCCTATATGTTGAATAGAGATTCGAATGTTTTCCCGGGAATTTTAGGTAGAACATGTGACAGGCCTTGTGAGCCAGCTTGTAGGAGGGTCAGGGTGGAAGACGAGCCAGTTGCAATCTGTAGGCTAAAAAGGGTTGCAGCCGATCTGCGCGGTGATATAGACCATTTGTTGCCAACCGCCCCTAAGGAAAAGAACGGTAAAAAAATAGCTTTGATAGGTTCTGGGCCAGCCTCATTGACGGTGGCTAATGATTTAATGCCTCTAGGCTACGAGTGTGAGATTTTTGAACAATTAAGTCGTCCTGGGGGCTTAATGAGGACGAATATTCCAGCTTTCCGTCTGCCCGCTGAAGTGCTTGATGAAGAGATTAATATGATTTTGGATATGGGTGTAGAAATCCATTACGATCATCCTATAAATAGTCTGAAGTCCTTGCTGGATGAGGATAGGTTTGATGCGGTATTTGTCGGCACTGGAGCTCCAAAGGGCAAAGAACTTAATATTCCAGGGCGGGAAGAGGCTGATGCGAATATTCACATTGGGATCGAGTGGTTGGAGTCGGTTCATTTTGGTCACGTAGAGGAGATAGGTGAAAAAGTCTTAATTATTGGGGTGGGTAATACAGCTATGGACTGTTGCAGGACCTCCAAGAGAATTGGAGGAGTGGATGTTAAAGTGGTAGCCAGGAAAGGACGCCCCTACTTTAAGGCATCTGCTTGGGAGCTCGAAGACGCTGAAGAGGAATTGGTCGAAATTCTGGAAAATCATTCTCCCAGCAGGTTCGTGTTGGAGAACGGTCGACTGATCGGTATGGAATTTGAACTGGTGGAGTGGGAGGAGAACGACGACGGTCGACTGGTAAGCAAGGTTTTGGATTCCACTATAGTACCTTGTGACGATGTAATTTTAGCCATTGGTCAGGACAATGCTTTTCCATGGATTGAGAGAGATATTGGTATCGATTTTAATGACTGGGAAATGCCAGTAGTGGATAAAACTACATTCCAAACTACTAGAGATGGTGTCTTCGTAGGTGGAGATGCAGCCTGGGGTCCAGAAAATATTATCTGGGCTGTGGAGCATGGTCATCAGGCTGCCATTTCTATCCACAGTTTCTGTCAAGGACAATCTCTATTGGAAAGACCAGAATACGGAATGAATCTGGTTTCACAGAAAATGGGTTTGCATTCTTGGAGTTATGGCAGTGAGTATGACCCTTCGCAACGAGCTAAAATGAATCATGTGGACCTAGCCGAGCGTTTTAAGGCCTTGGAAGTAGAGGTAGAGCTAGGTTTCGATGCTGAACAAACCGCAGTGGAGGTAGAAAGGTGCTTAAATTGTGATATTCAAACTCATTTTTCTGCTCCACTGTGTATCGAATGCGATGCCTGTATCGATGTTTGTCCTGTTTATTGCCTGACGATTACCGATAACGGTTCCGAAGAAGAGCTCCGGAATCGGTTGACTGCGCCCGCTGAAAATACAGATCAAGATCTGTATGTGTCTGAAGAGTTACCTCAGACAGCCAGGATAATGGTGAAAGACGAGGATCTTTGTGTACACTGTGGACTGTGTGCAGAAAGGTGTCCGACCGCTGCCTGGGATATGGCAAAATTTGATTTACTCATCCCTTACGCTGGAAAACCAACTTGGACCGAACAAGTAGAAACTGTGCCAACGACTTAGTCGTAAAAATCGCTACAGTAAATGGCACTGGCTCAGCCAGCGCGAATGGCTTCCTCATGCAGGCTATTTTTCGTATGGGCATTCCAGTATCCGGCAAGAATGTATTTCCATCTAACATTCAGGGGTTGCCTACCTGGTACGAGATAAGAGCTAATAAGGATGGACATACAGCACGCAGTGAAAGGGTAGATCTTATGGTGGCTATGAATCCTAAGACCTATGTCCAAGACATAAAGGAAGTAAAAAGTGGAGGGGCAGTTCTGTATGATTCCAGCTGGCCCCTTGCGGAAGAGTTAATGAGAGATGACGTCGAATTTTACGGGGTTCCTTTATCCCAGATGTGTGTGGAGAATTTCAAAGGTGCACGACAACAAATTCTAATGAAAAACGTCTGTTATGTTGGCGTTCTGGCGGCTTTGGTAAACATTGATTTGGACATATTAAGTGGCATCTTTGAAGAAAAGTTTGGTAAGAAGCCAAAACTGGTGGAACTGAATAATACTGCCGTAAGGCTGGGTTATGATTTTGCCATAGAGAATTTTAAGTGCCCATTTCAATCTTACCTTGAAGTAATGGATGGAAATAAGGATTCTGTAATCATGACTGGCAATATGGCCGCTGGGCTCGGTTGTGTTTACGCAGGAGCTACTGTCGGGGCATGGTATCCGATTACTCCTTCTACCTCACTCATGGATGCCTTTAAGGGTTTCTGCGAAAAACTTAGGCAGGACCCAGAAAGTAAAAAAAATCGTTTTTGTATCATCCAAGCAGAGGACGAATTGGCCGCCATAGGTATGGTATTGGGAGCTAGCTGGATGGGTGCCAGGGCTTTTACGCCCACAAGTGGTCCGGGGATTTCTCTGATGAGCGAATTTATAGGACTGGCCTATTATGCTGAAATTCCTGCAGTTCTTTTTGATATTCAGCGTACTGGCCCATCCACTGGCATGCCCACACGAACACAGCAGGGAGATATACTTTCCACGGCATATGCATCCCATGGAGACACGAGACATATTGTATTATTTCCAGCAGATCCAAGTGAGTGCTTCTATCTTTCTGTAACAGCTTTTGACTTAGCTGATAGATTTCAAACTCCAGTCTTTGTGGTCTCTGATCTAGACATAGGGATGAATGATTGGGTCTGTGACAATCTAGAGTGGGATGACGATTTTGTTCCAGATAGAGGTAAAGTTCTATCGGCGGAACAGCTAGAGAATATGGATCAATTTTATAGGTACCTAGACGTTGATGGGGATGCGATTCCTTATCGGTCACTTCCAGGTGTACATCCAAAAGGATCATATTTCACTAGAGGATCTGGCCACGACAAATACGGTAGATACACAGAGGATGGAGCTCTGTATCAGGAAGTAGTAGACAGGCTAAAAGAAAAAGTGGACAACGCGGCAAACTCCGTTCCTGAAGCGGAAATTATACAAAATGAAGGAGTACAAATTGGCCTGGTTACCTTGGGGGGGTGCAGAAAAGCTGTGTTAGAGGCTGTGGAAGAAATGGAAGCAGATGGTCTTCATGTGAATTATTTGAGGGTTAAGAGTTTCCCATTCGGTCCAGAAGTAGAGGAATTTTTATCCTCACACCAACTTAATATTGTGATCGAACAGAATAGAGATGCTCAGCTTATGAAATTGCTGACAATGGAAACAGATATAGACAAAAAGAAACTCAGGTCCGTTTTAGACAATAAAGGTTCCCCACTAAGTGCTCAAACTGTAATAGATGGGGTGCAGGAACTAGTTAGCCAATCTATGGCAACCGTAGAAGGGAGTTAAATCATGTCTCAAACCGCAAAACCATCGGTTCGTCATCCGAGTCTGGAGGTTAATAAACTGGGTTTGACCCAGAGGGACTATGAAGGTTCAATGTCAACCTTGTGCGCTGGCTGTGGCCATGATTCGATAACAGCGGCACTGGTTCAGGCATTTTATGAATTGGCAATAGAGCCCCATAAGGTTGCAAAGCTTAGTGGGATTGGGTGTTCTTCTAAGACTCCCGCTTACTTCCTTCAGGAAGCCCATGGATTTAACTCGGTACACGGAAGGATGCCCTCGATCGCTACAGGGGCTAATGCTGCAAATAGGGCGATGTCGTACATCGGTGTTTCTGGAGACGGCGATTCTCTGTCCATTGGTCTTGGACAGCTGTGTCACGCAATCAGACGTAACGTCGACATGCTTTATATAATTGAGAATAACGGAGTATATGGTTTGACCAAGGGCCAATTCTCGGCATCAGCCGATGTAGGGACCAAAGCTAAGAAGGGTGAGGAGAATAGGATGGGCCCAATTGATCCAGTGGCGCTAGCTATGAGTTTAGGGGCCTCATTCGTAGGCAGAAGTTTTTCGGGTGATAAGGGGCAACTTGTTCCCTTGGTAAAAGCAGGGTTGAGTCACAAAGGTTTTGCGTTGCTGGATGTAATTTCCCCTTGTGTGACATTCAATGACCATCAAGGATCGACCAAAAGTTATCAACATACTCGTGACAGTGTGCAAGAAGTTGTGGAGGCTGATTTCGTACCTGTGTTGCATGAGATAAAGGCTTCACAGGCATCTGGGGATGTGACCTCTGTGGCTATGCATGACGGGAGCGTCATAAAATTCAGACCCGTGGCTGAAGGATACGACCCTACGGACCGTGACAAGGCCTATTCACATATAGCTAGCCGACAGGCCCAAGGGGAAGTGGCTACTGGACTGCTGTATATAGAAGAAGGGAGTACAGATATACATTCCTTTGAGAATACTGTGGAGAAGGCTTTGGTGGATTTAGAATTCGAAAAAGTTTGCCCCGGTAACGACGTCCTACAGGAACTTCAGAAACATTGGCGTTGAAGAGATTTGTGAAAATCGAAGAAAGGTGAAACGATGGGCCAACTAGAAGCTATTTGGATCAAGACCGCTCACGGCGGAGCCATGCAGCCAGCGTCTGAAGCTAATACAGAGAAAAACAAAGGTTTGGTGGGGGATACTAACTTCGGAAGCAGTAAACGGCAGGTCACATTCATAGAAAAGGAAGTTTTCGATTTACTACGCGATCGGTTCGGTGACTCGATTGGGCCAGAAATGCGAAGGGCAAATTTTATGGTAACCGGGGTCGAACTAAAAGAGACTGTAGGTCGCATTCTATCGGTAGGGGATCTCAAGGTAAGGATTAGTGGTGAGACGAAACCCTGTAAGATTATGGACGATGCGTGTCAGGGGCTTAGAGAGGCCCTTGTTGATGAATGGAAGGGTGGTGTTTACGGTTGTGTTTTAAATGATGCTGTAGTCAAACTGGGTGACCCCGTTAGCTGGGACCTAGAATAAACTAAAGGCTAGAAGTCGCCATTCTGGACTAATCTTCGGCTACGTTTACATACAAATTAGATCCGCCATCTCGAAACTCTGTGGCTTTTTCCTGCAAGCCTTGCTCAACTTCGGGTGTGGACGTCTCCCGTTGTTTGTCAGCGTAATCTCTTATGTCTTGCGTAATTTTCATCGAGCAGAATTTTGGTCCACACATAGAACAGAAATGTGCTATTTTCGCTCCTTGGGCTGGCAAGGTCTCGTCGTGAAAGGCTCTCGCTGTGACAGGATCTAGTGATAGGTTAAATTGGTCTTCCCATCTGAATTCAAAACGGGCTTTGGAGATAGCGTCGTCCCATTCTCTGGCCCTGGGATGGCCTTTTGCTAAATCCGCTGCATGAGCGGCTATTTTGTAAGCTATGACACCTGCTTTTACATCTTCTCTATTAGGTAGACCCAGATGTTCCTTTGGAGTGACGTAGCACAACATGGCTGTACCATACCATCCAATTTGTGCTGCACCTATCGCGCTAGTTATGTGATCGTATCCGGGAGCGATGTCAGTGGTTAATGGTCCAAGTGTGTAGAACGGGGCCTCGTGACACCATTCCAATTGTTTTTCCATATTCTCTTTGATCATATGCATAGGGACGTGACCTGGCCCCTCGCACATGACCTGTACGTCATGTTCCCATGCCATCTTGGTGAGTTCTCCTTGAGTATATAGTTCTGCAAATTGTGCCTCATCATTTGCGTCTGCTAGTGAGCCTGGCCTCAATCCATCGCCTAATGAAAATGAGACGTCATAGGAAGCCATGATCTCACAGATCTCTGGAAAATTTGTATACAGAAAACTCTCTTTATGGTGCGCGAGACACCATTTGGCCATAATAGAGCCCCCCCTGGACACTATGCCTGTAACTCTATCAGCGGTCATGGGTACGAAACGAAGAAGTACTCCAGCATGTACAGTAAAGTAGTCGACACCCTGTTCCGCCTGCTCAATTAAGGTATCACGGTAAATTTCCCAGGTTAAGTCCTCTGGAACACCGTCTACTTTTTCAAGGGCCTGGTAGATAGGAACAGTTCCAATAGGAACAGCAGAATTACGCATTATCCATTGACGGGTCTGGTGAATATGTTTGCCAGTCGATAGATCCATTACCGTATCCGCACCCCATAGTGTAGCCCACTTGAGTTTTTCAACCTCATCCTCTATGGAAGATCTTACAGCAGAGTTTCCTATGTTTGCATTTATCTTTACCTGAAACGCTCTGCCTATAATGGTAGGTTCTAGTTCAGGGTGATTTATGTTTGCTGGGATTATAGCTCGGCCTTTTGCTACTTCATTCCTAACAAACTCAGAGGTCATATTTTCTCTGAGGGCTACAAATTCCATTTCTTCAGTGATCTCACCTTTTTTTGCGTAGTGGAGTTGTGTTACTGCTCCCTTAAGAGATCGAACCGGGCTATTCTCTAAAGATTCGGGAACCTCGAGTGAAACATTAGGGTGAGGATCTTTATAAGAGACAGGAGTCTCTTCGATTCCATCTCTGCTTAGTATCCAGTCCCTTCTCAGTTTTGGTAGCCCTAGTCTGGGGTCTATTTCCAGTGGACCACTAGTGTCCATCACCTGGATTGGCAACTCACCATCTGACAGTGTGATTTCTCTCATTGGCACATTTACGCCAGGTCCACCTTTCAAAAATACTTTTCTCGACTGAGGAAATGCTTCGCCATAGTCTCCGTCAGGATGGGGGGTGCCTGGCTGTGTTCCGTTTGTGGTCACACCGTTTGTCTTTTTCAAGAAGTGCTCCTTTTAATAATTTCCATTAGATGCTAAGCTGGCCGATCAAGTATGACTATCCCTTTGGTCTGTCATAATCTTGAGTTCTATCAATTCAAAAAGTCTTTCCTAATTTTCTATCAATGTCCTCTGAGTGGGGATTATTATCGCCGTCTTTGGAATTCATATATTGCCCTATGGACGACTAACATAAAGAAAGTTGCTGTAGTATATCAACGTCTAAATTATCCCTAATCGGTTGACCAATTGACTGATATGGGGCATTGTCATTTCTCTAGTTGAACTTTCTTTCCCGGAGTAGTGGTTATGTATTTTGAGTGGTTTACACAAATTAGTTGGTCCAGAAAAATATTGATCCTGATTTTGATTGTAGTCGCGACAGTGACATCTCCTGAAAAAAGCCAGGCTCAGGTAGGCCAACAAGATCAGGTTAGAAGAGTTTTCCGTGGTTTGAACTATAGGAGCGTCGGTCCTTCCAGAGGCGGAAGGGTTACAGCTGTTGCTGGCCATCCAGACCATGCATTCACCTTCTATATGGGTGCAACTGGAGGTGGAGTATGGAAGACGGAAGATTATGGAAATTCGTGGAGACCTATCTCTGATGCTTATTTTAGCACTGGTTCAATTGGATCTATCCGGGTAGCTCCTTCTGATTCAAAGATTGTGTATGTGGGTACTGGTTCTGATGGAATCCGGTCTAACGTAATTGTGGGTAGAGGCATTTATCGGTCATCAGATGCTGGTGAGACCTGGGAGATGGTGGGCCTGAGGGATATGGGACAATTGGGTGCGGTGGAAGTTGATCCGAGTGACCCATCTCTTGTATATGTTGCCGCCCTAGGTAATCCTTGGGCAAAGAGCTCTGAAAGAGGTGTCTACAGATCTACCAATGGGGGTGGAGACTGGGAACAGGTATTGTTCACTTCTGACTCCGTTGGTGCTATAGATCTAGAAATCAATCCTAGCAACCCCAAAGAAATTTACGCTGCTATGTGGAGAGGCCAGCGCCAACCATGGACCATCATTTCAGGTATGGAAGCTTCTGGTGGAGAAAATGGTATTTGGAAGTCGAGTGATGGCGGTGATACATGGAGACTCGTGACAGAGGGTTTGCCAACCGGATTGATTGGGAAGATCGACCTTTCTGTTTCAGCTGCATCCCCCAACAGAGTATATGCTTTAGTTGAAACGACAGATCCGCTAGAGGGGCTTTACCATTCTGACGATTATGGTGAGACCTGGGAGTTGATGTCGAATCAAGCTGGTTTAATGAATCGACCATTTTACTACACTGGTGTCACAGCTGATCCGACAGATGCTGACAAAGTTTATGTCAATAACGAGGGTTTCTACGGTTCATCTGATGGGGGAAGAACATTTGAGCGTATGCCAACCCCTCATGGGGATAATCACGATCTTTGGATTAATCCGGAAAATCCTAACATCTGGATTCAATCAAACGATGGCGGTGCCAATGTTAGCTTGGATGGAGGGGTTACCTGGTCTACACAGAATAATCAGCCAACCGCTGAGTTATACCAAGTAGATATAGACGACAGGTTCCCATATTGGCTGTATGCAGGGCAGCAAGACAATTCTACGATTAAGGTTCCAAGTGACGCTCCTGAAGATAATTCAGCTTCCGGCCATACTGGGTTTTGGAGAGCTGTAGGGGGCTGTGAAACAGGTCCAGCTGTTCCAAAACCAGGAAATCCAGACATAGTCTATTCGAACTGTAAAGGTAGATTCGGTAGGTTCAGTCAGATCACTGGCCAAGAAAAGCAGTACTATGTCGGTTTTGGGAATCTCTATGGTGCTAATCCTAGGGATTTGCCTTACCGTTTTCAGAGGGTGGCCCCAATCGAGATTTCCCCACATGATGCGGATGTGATTTATCATGGATCTCAGTTTGTACATAAGACAACCGATGAAGGAGTCACGTGGGAACAAATCAGCCCAGATCTCACAGCTTTTCGGCCAGAGAGGCAGGTTGTTTCAGGAGAGCCAATATCACGTGATATAACGGGAGAAGAACACTATTCGGTGTTATATGCAGTTGAAGAATCCCCAGTGGAACCGGGAGTTATCTGGGCTGGGTCCAATGATGGATTGGTTCAGGTAACTCGGGATGGAGGGGAAACGTGGAGGGATGTTACTCCTCCGGACATGACCTTAGAAGGTAGGATACAAACCATCGATCCATCACCGCACCATGGAGGCAAAGCTTATTTTGCCGCATACAGAACTCTTTTGGGCGACTTTACTCCCTTCATTTACCGAACTGATGACTATGGAGATTCCTGGACTTTGTTAACACCTGGAGATAATGGTATCCCAGGAGATCATCCGACCAGAGTGATCAGGGAAGATCCCGTCGTAGAAGGTCTTTTGTTTGCTGGGACAGAGTTCGGGATGTTTTACTCTATGAACGACGGATCTTCCTGGAGTTCCTTCCAGATGAATTTACCCGCTACACCCATAACGGATATGAAAATTCACAAAGACGATTTGGTGATTTCGACGATGGGTAGGGGTTTTTGGGTCATGGATGATATTTCTCCAGTGAGACAAATGGGTGAAGCACTTGCAACTTCAGGACCACACTTCTTCAAACCTTCAGAAGCAGTCCGCACTAGAGGTCAGGGTGGTCGAGGAGTTCCAGGACCCCATGAGCCTCAATGGTCGCAACAAGGGGCAGTGTTGGATTATTTGTTACATGCGACAGCTCAGGAAGTAAGCTTGGAAATACGTGATTCGGAAGGTGCTGTATTACGTACTTTCAGCAGCGATGATAGGGGTGCTCAGCTACAGACAGGACAAGCGATGCGTGCTCCGTTTCAGAGAATGGTAGGTGCTCCTGGTTTAGGACGAAGAAGTGGTGTGAATAGATTCGTTTGGGATTTGCGGGCATTAGGCCCTAATGGGTCAGCAAGAGGCGGTCCCATGGTAATCCCTGGCGTGTATGAAGCTCATTTGACAGTAGATGGTACTACTCACATTGAATCGTTTAATGTGCTGATGGATCCGAGGTCTGAAATGGACGGTATAACATTAGAGGATATTCAGGCACAGTATGATCTGGGCATGGAAGTGTTAGCAGCGATTGAAGATGCAGACGCCACCATAGATCGTCTCAATGGAGCTATGGAACGGGTCAGTGAAGGAGGAGATCTCGAAAAGCAACTCAAGGAAATTGAAGAAGCACTTGTTACTGACAGGACTATCACAAGCTACCCTCAACCTATGCTTAGAGATCAATTTCAGTATCTATACGGAAATTCGATCAGTGTTGACCAAAAACCAGCTGCAGATATGTACGATCGTCTTAATGTCCTAAAAATCGAACTCGAGGAACACAAGCAGAGATTGCAGAGGTTGATGCGTTCTGTGACGGAAGAAGGTCGCTGATTGGTAATGAATATCCATTGGGTGATTTCGGCTGCCCTTGCCACTGCATTGACAGCTTGTCAAAACAGTGAAAGAGAATTTCAGTTAATCGAAAACATAGATAGCGAGACTGTCATATCTGATACTAACCTGATTGGTAAATTGCAAAGCGGTGATCCAGTATTTGGAATCTTCGCTCGCCCGCAAACTGTAGAAGGGGGCTCTATTGCTGGTAAAAATAGAGATGCCGATTTCGTATTCTACTCTCTTGAATCTGGGCCGTGGGACATACCTGGTCTGGAAAACTTTAGGCGGGCAATGGATGGCTCTGGTGACGGTTCTGGGCATCCTATCACTTTGAGAATTCCTCCGATCAGAGAAGACCCAGGAGCCCTAGATAAGTATATATCAGAGGGTTTAGTGGAGGGGGTTGGAGGGATAGTGTTTCCTCATGTAGAATCAGCTAAAGAAGCTGAACTGGCCGTTCGTTCGTTGGGTGATAGATCTTGGCCTATGAATCTCAATGGAGACCTAGTGAGTGTGCTATTGATTGAAGATCGCGTGGGTGTTGAGTCTGCCGAACAAATAGTTACTACCCCTGGAGTCAGTGTGGTGATTCCTGGTCCTGGGGATTTGAGGCGAGCTTACGATGGTGATGATCAAGCTATTGAAGCTGCTATCCAAAGAGTTCTGGCTGCATGTAAAGATTCCGGCGTTCCTTGTGGCATTACTGCGGGAGCGGAAGATGTAACTGAAAGGTTGGAGCAAGGTTTTAAGATGATTATCGTGAGTGACCCAACTGCTATCCTAGTAGCCAAGAAATCTTTGGAATAGCGGTCGTTTTAGTTGGAAGTCCCCACTGCCTAGCTAGGCTGGTAACAGCAGTCCTGTCAGATACATGAACACCAATCCACCCAGGAGTCCAACAGAGTTTAGGGGCTTCAGTAGGCCAGAGTCAGATCGAGAGGTGATATCTTCACTTATCAGGGAGACGACTTGTAAAACTGCACCGATACCCACCGACAGAAAGAAAACTGTTGAAGTCGTAGAGTAGCTAAACCCTCCAATCCACATTCCTGCTATTGTGGGTAATCCTGCTAAGCAGCCTAACCAGATCAGTGATCTTATTTTTATTTGAGAGCCAGCTACTGGGACGACTATTCCAATTCCCTCAGTTGTATTGTGTAGCAGAAAACCAAAAACTAAAGACGTGCCTAGAGCAACCTGCCCCACGGCATAAGCTGATCCTATAATCAATCCTTCGCCTAAATTGTGCAGGCCGATAGCCAGGGCAATGAGTAGGGACATCTTCATGGGCTCTGATGTATTGGTGCCTCTAGTTGATGCCAGGTGATTGACGGTGTTCAGTAGTAAGTACATTCCTGAAATTCCAAGCGTCATTATTGCGATTCCTTGGAAAGCAGAAGCTACCTGGGCAGTTAGAGATATTGTTTCTTGGGTTGCATCGATACCCAAGAATATTAGCAATCCGATTGTGAAGCTCAGGAAGCAATCTTGCCAGTCTCTATTGATCCCAGCTAGGAAGGGTAGCCATAAGAATCCCAGGAAAATTGGTATTACTCCCACGAAAATGCCCAACACTGTAAAAATCCCGAGATAGGTGGAGTTTATTTGAGGTGATTGGGTCGCTACTTCAACTTCATAGTCAAAGGTTAACCCAGTAGAACTAACTACTGAGATCGCCAAAGGATCTCCTTCAACCCAAGGATAGGGTATGTCTAATATGGTTTTGTCCAGCCTTTCTAGCTCAACCGTTGGGGTGGCTTGGTATTCCCAGAAAGCATCGTCTATTATGACTTGAGCTATAGTGACCGACTCCGGGCCCCCATTGACTAGATGCACTAGTATCTGTCCGGCTGTGGGGAAAGCAACTCGTTGATAGGTGAGCTCTTCAACGGGCGGGAAGTTAGACTTGAAAAAGTCGGTTGCACCTGTTTGGATGAAGGTAAACAGGGTAAGCACGACCAAGAGTACTGGTAAAAGACCCTTGGCAATCATTTTAGGTTTGTCGCTAGTCCTCGATGATCCGTTAGCCTTGGAAACGTTTCCCGTCATTCCAGTCAAGCCAGTGTAGATTCTTTGACATTGAAAACACCCATCCATCCTAGTTCAGCGAACTCACTTTGATGAGCGTGGAACATGAACTTGCCCAGATGTTCGTAGGTAAATTCTATGACCGCCCGCTCTCCCTGACAGAGCATTACGGTATCTGTCAACTCGTAGTGATTCAAGTTGGTTCCAGTTCTGTAGAGTTTGAACATATTTCCGTGCAAGTGAAATGAGTTGAGTAGATCAAATTCTGTTAGATTTCCACAGTATACTCGCACAAGCTCTTTCTGCTGAATATCGATGGGATGTTTTTCGTAGTGAAAGGCAACACTATTTACTGCATAAATCTCATTTTCTCCGTCGAAATTGGTATCGAAACCATTCATTAACATCACCAATTCCTTCGCTTCGGGACGACCTTCTGCAGGATCAATAATAAAAGCACCATAGAGACCCTTGTGCAGATGTCGTTTCAAGGGTCTTGTGTGGCAGTGATACAGATGGAATCCCATTGGCGCAGCGTCGAATTCATAAATGAAGCTTTCTCCAGGTTGAACAGGCTCGAAAACTCCGTCCATGTCAGCTGCATGAATTCCGTGGAAGTGAATAGTATGTGGATGGCTGCCAGCATTGAAGAAATTTACTTTTAGCCGGTCTCCTTCAGTGCATCTAATAGTTGGTCCAGGGACAGTTCCATTGTAAGTCCAGGCATTGAAATAAACTCCTGGAGCAACTTCAATTTCCTGGTCTGTAGCAGTGATACTGTATTCTCGCTGTGTCTGTCCATTTGGTAGAGTAGAAGTAGTTCCGTAATCAAAGGATGTTAGATATGTAGTTGGATCAAACTTGGAGGTGTCAACGTCCGTCCTGCCCATGTCTAGAACGGGTTTCATCTTTTTTTCGCGACGATTTATGGCACCCGCACTGGTGGCCAGACCAACAGCACCTGCTACGCTGGATTTGATCAGTCTTCTTCTAGATACAGAGACCTCCTTTTGCTCAGCAGGAAGACCAGAATCGTCTTTGTTTTCTTTGGGCTTTTTCATGCGGTCAAATCATTATTTTAAGGTTGTCCAAATACAAAAATTAGTGTAGACAAAAATAGGGTATAATTTTGTGTGGTCAATGTGTTTTTGATTTCCCCCTTCCGATTAATCAGAGCATCAGCCAAGATTAGTACTGGTAATGGTGCTGACAATGTGGTCCTCAGGAAGGAAAGTTCATTGATTGGAATAGTTGGTGGTGGTATATCAGGCCTATTTGTTGGACACGAGTTAGTACGTAGAGGGATGGATGTGGTTATATGGGAGGCGACGGACAGATTGGGTGGCGTGGTCTTGTCAGACTATCATTCGGGATTGGTTCTGGAAAAAGGTCCACAGCGTATGCGCATGACACCTCATGTTAAAAGATTGATTGAGGAATTGGGCCTCCAGCAGCAGGTGGTGATGGCTTCTAGCCACCTAGACCTGTTTGTTTATTCTCGGGGGAGGCTCAGGAAAGCACCTTTAAATCCCAAACAATTTTTCATGAGTGACCTTTTACCGTTTAGTTCTAAGCTGAGATTTCTGGGAGAAATCCTAACTGCAGGTGTAAGAAGGGATGAAACAGTGGGGGGATTTCTTCGCAGAAAGTTTGGATCGGCCGCCTACAGTAGCTTTTTGGGACCATTGTACGGAGGTCTGTATGGATCTGATCCCGATAGGATGCTGGTCAAGTCATCTTTAGCACAAAGAATGAATGAAGCTGGGATAGGTAGAAGCTTGGTTTGGGGTCTTTGGAGACTTGCGGGAAAAGGGCGAGAAGCAGCTCCTTGCTCTTTTGACCGAGGCCTAGGGCGTTTACCAAACGCCTTGGGTAGGAGATTGGAAGAACATGTTCGCCTTGAAAGTGCTGTAGAGTCTGTGTATCGGTCAGAATTGGGATGGAGGGTGGTAGTAGAGGGGGGCACTGAGGTACAAGTGGATGCTCTTGTGTTAGCTTGTCCCGCTGAAAAGGCTGCGAGTTTGATACGAGAAGAGTGTCCACAAACAGCTCAGCTGTGGCAACAAATGAATTATAATGAGCTTGCAATTTGCCATATGAAATCTGATGCAAATCTGGAGGGCCTTGGCTACCAGGTTGGTTTTGGTGAAAGGCTGGAGACTCGCGGAGTAACATTTAACCATAGTCTTTTTGGAAGGGAAGGGCTGTATACTGCATTTTTGGGCGGGATGAAGAATCCTGATTTGTTGGGAATGCCTGATGATGTGATTGCATCTATCGCAACTTCTGAATTTCACCAGGTTACTGGGCATGAAGCTACTTCAATAGACATTTCTAGAACAAAGATTCCAGCGTGGGATTTTAGCTGGAAGGGTTATACAGATATCCAGCTTCCAAAGGGTATTTTTGTTTGCTCTAATTTCTCTGGTCGGCCAGGGATCCAAGGGAGAATTCAAGAAGCTCAGTTCCTGAGCAAAAAGCTCAGGGATTATCTCCTGAGGTTGCGTTAAGACAGAAGGTCTCAGGCGTTTTTCGACACAAGCATCGACGAAGCCCTAACTCTCCCATGACTGGTTCTGTTCTCAATAGATTTTCGACCAGGTCAGACAAAATGTTAGTGAAACGAACGTCATCATGAGGAATAGGTACCCGAAAAAAATTGATACCATTGTCTTCAGCAATTTCCTTCAGTTCAATATCTAAATCTCCCTTGGTTTCAGATTGTTCATGCATGAAGCTTACGGCCTCAAGTATCATGTTTGTCTGTTCTGTGGCATTGACGACATCTTCGATTCCTGGAGATGTCCATTCGATATTCCTGTTGGTATGATTTTGATAGCCTAGGTTATAGTCGGAAACTCCAAGTAACCGTGATATGCCGCTACAGGTTTCCTCTACATACTGGGTATAGCGAGGACCAGTTTCAAGGTACTTTATTGGAGTTCCATGGGCAGAGAAAACAAGAGCCGTATCGTCACTGTGTAGGTTTATCTCTCGCAGGTTTGCATATGCAGAGATATTGTCTGCTCTCATTGGCAGATAATCTGGGTGTTTGTGCCATCCAGTAACTTCCCTGATGGGTACATCGAGCCCCAAGAGATCCATTGCTGTTCGCACGTCTTCCAGGGCTGCTAATGTCGTGGATTTACCACAAAGCGGGTATATCGGTAGAGCAACAAGCTGTTCGATCTTATCATCAGCCGCTTGCTCCACCGCATCTCTAATGAAGGGTTTGGTGAATTGAGTGCCAGAATAACAACGTATGTTCAGTTTTCGTCTCCGCAACTCTTTTTCAACTGTTTTCGCCTGCTGTGCTGCTTGTAGATTGAGTGGCGAACCACCCATAGATTTGTATTCTTCGATGAGGCTGGGAGCTCTACGCCTAGCTAGTTCTTTGCTTCGAGAACTGGGATTTTCTCCTGTTGATTCAAGGGACGAATTTCTGTCGAAAATTCTTTCTAAGAACCCCACTACCTCTTCGTGCTCGTAGGTTTGTGGTTCTCCAAAATTAAGAATTAAAACTCCGATTCTGGATGTCGAATTCACTGGCCTTTCCCGGGATCGTTAGGTGGTTATAAATAGGTTCATAGTTATAGTAAAGATAATGAAACAGACTGAGGTGGAGTAGACAATTGGGGTGACTTCCATGAAGATTAGAGTGCGCAATTGCTGGGAAAGGCTCAAGTGGAGTAAATTCGTCCCTAGTTTATAATCTAACCGAGAATCTCTTTTGGCTTTCAGAAAAACATCAGGAACATCTATGCGTTCTCATTATTTGAATATTCTACTTTTCATACTGTTGCTAACTTCCGGTTGCAGAGGTGTTTTGAGATTAGAGGAGAGTGATCACCCAGTCGTGCTGGCCTCACAGGCCATCAGTGGTCCTAGTCCTTCTGTTAGAGGCCCCTACGCTGTGAAGACTCTGACTTACGGACACGGAGACGATAAGAATAGGGCCGAATATAGAGAGGAGGTCGCATTCAGGACCGAAGTTGTGGATGCATCTAAGCTAATTGATCTTGGCGATCAGGCCGATTCAAGGAATGGGTACTGGGGCTTCGACCCTGAGACGTTTCCACTAAATGGAAGAGTTTGGTATCCAGAGGGCAGAGGTCCGTTCCCCTTGGTCCTGATAGTGCATGGTAATCATGATCCGAAGGATTTTTCGGATCCAGGTTATGACTACTTGGGAGAATTGCTAGCCAGTCGCGGATATATTTTGGCTTCAATAGACATGAATTTTGTTAATGGAGGTATTCGTCAGGAGAACGATGCGCGAGGATGGCTTCTGCTGAAGCATCTTCAAGTCTGGGACCAAATCAATCAGGATCCTGATAATGTGTTCTTTAATTCAGTTGATATGGATAATATTGCTCTTATAGGTCACTCCAGGGGAGGGGAAGCAGTAGCTCACGCTGCTGCCTTCAACAAACTTAAACATTATCCAGATGATGCTACCCTGAACTTTGAATTCGGTTTTAACATCAGAGCTATAGTAGCTATCGCACCGGTCGGAGGGCAGTACCTGCCAACAGGTCGATTTGTACCGCTGGAAAACATCAATTATATGGTCTTTCACGGGTCGCATGATGGAGATGTCACAGCCTTCCAAGGCCTTCGTTTATACCATCGATTAAAATTTACGGATGGTGAGGAGTACTTCAAAACCGCAGTATATGTGTATCGAGCTAATCACGGTCAGTGGAATTCTTCCTGGGGAGCCAAAGACAGAGGTCCCAGAAGTGACAGAATCCTAGATTTGAGAGGGCTTTTGAATCCAGAAGAACAAATGGAGTTTGCGAGGATATACATCTCTTCATTCCTTGAGTATGCTCTGAAGAAAAACGACAAATTCCTGCCGCTATTCAGAGACCACAGGGTAGCCGGTGATTGGTTGCCTAAGACGATGTACATCACTCGATTCCAAGACAACACTTTCAAGCCATTAGCTAACTTCGAAGAGGATATAGACGTGACTACAGGGACTGCTGTGGGCGTCAGACTTAGAGGAGAAGGCTTGGCAGTATGGAAAGAGGAAATGATGCCACTTCGCTCAAGGAACAGGCCAACTACCTCTGCATCCCAGATCAATCAAGCTGTTCGTTTAGGTTGGAATGACAGCGAGCCAGATATGTCTGTGCTTCCAGCCAGCTTTTCTATAACAGTTCCTGACACTCTCGGGAATTCGTGGGAGTTATCGAGTGAGGGGCAATTGCAGATGGCTTTGACAGCGACTAAGAACAATTCGGGGTCTGGTGACGAGAAGTCGGAAGGTGCAACTAGGGGCGAAAATGAAGAAGATGAGCCCATCGATGTTTCCATCGAGATTGCAGATGCGATGGGAGAAACGGCTCGTCTGATGCTAAGTGATTATGGGGCAATTAGGCGTCCATTACAGATCGATATTTTAAGGAGAAGAGATATTGAAAAGCAGGAATATGCTCAGAACTATGAGATTGTTCTGCAGACCTTCTCTATTCCATTGGCCGATTTTACCGATTTGAATCCCCAATTAGATTTGGGCAGATTGTCTAGCATTCGCTTCCTTTTTGACTCGACAGCAGAGGGGTCTGTGATAATTGATGACGTTGGCATTTCTTTTTTGCGTGAGGCATTCACAGCGAAAAGTATGTCACTGAATTGAGAGGATGATCAGCCGACTTTATACACTTATAAAGTCACTGCCAGCTAACCGATATTCTGTGAGCATTTCCTGCCCCATCGATATCACTAAATGCATAGTCAATACCGAAAGCGTCGCCTTTGAACCCCAGCCCAAAGCTTAAGATGACAGATTGAAATACCTCTTTTTCACTCCGCATTCCGATCCTACCAGTGAAGGTGCGTCCTGACACTGGCCACCACGATATTTCTCCACCTATGTGTTTGCTTGTTGGCCTGTTAGGGTTTTTCGACACAGCAGCAGACGCTCCTACGTCGAAAGGACCTAACGGTAGATTGTGGAATCCAGCTCCGAGGGTTGTCTGATTTTCTGAGTCTATTTCAGAGGTTGTAATCTTAAGGCTATTCCCCATATTCTGATGTGCCAGGCCTATGGTAAATGGGCCCATCGTTTTTGATCCTCCGAAGTCTAGCGCATAAGCTTGTCCTTTTGATCCTCCCACACCCTGTCCTATAATTTTACCGCTGATTCCCCAGTCTAGCCCAGCTAGTTCCCAGCCATAACCAACGGTTGCGACAGACTCAGAAATCCTATTCAAGCCTTTTTTGAAGAGTTCCCTTTCAGTTTGGCTAACTGGGACTGGTTGGATGTTATTGATGTTTTTAGAATAACCTAAGGATTGAATTCCTACAGCAACGGCACCTTTCCACCATTCTGTCTTGGCAGACATTTGTAGCAGGGAAGCTTCTTTTCCAAAAGTATGTCGCGACATTGTGAACGCTGTGGAGCCAACCAAGAGTGATGGATTGTAGAAAAGGACGTCACCTGTAGGGTCGGCCAACTGAAATGAATTTCCCATTGCCATGGCACGTGTATTTGCAGGTAACGTGAGGGTAACAGGTCCCTGGCCTTGCGCCTTGGCGTCGGTGTGGCATATCACCAGGATAATCAGAAGAAATATCAGTTTCGCTAGTCTCGTCAAGATAAGCCTCCAGATTTTGGATGATCCAACACCAGATCTATATCGCAGGATGTGCATTGGATCCAGAATCTGTTGCGGACATAAGGAAGGTCTTTTCGAGGTGGGATTGGAGTACGATCAAGCAATTTGTAGCACCTAGGGCAGTTGATTTGTGAAGTATTAAGTAGGCTCGATTTGAGTTTGTCAATCTCGTCAGCGCTAAAGTGGTTCATAGGTTCTAGTTAATCTTATCAAAGACGTTGTCGTGAAAATAGTTGAATTGCTAACATAGTTTAACCAGTTGATTAGAATTTAACACGGGGGCTCTTCCACCAAATAGGACCTCAACTTATTATCAGTCGTTGCTGGGCAGTGTATCCAGTGCTATGGTCTAAGACTGAATGTGTTTAAAATTTGCCAAGGGAGAGCGTGGGAAAAGGAGCTATTGAGATCGAAGGAATGGTTAGCGAAGTTCTTTCGAATGCGCGGTTTAGGGTGGAATTGGAGAATGGTCACGAGGTGCTCACTTACCTGTCAGGAAAGATGAGGCAACACTACATTCGAGTGCTGGAAGGCGATCGGGTAAAGGTAGAAATGTCTCCGTATGATCTGACAAAAGGTCGCATTACTTACCGTTACAAATAAATCCTGCTAGAACATCTGGATTCCTTCGAGTTGGAATTTTGTAACAGGTAGTATATCGAGCTGAATTCGCCAGAGTTTTCCGTGTTGCAATCGGTCGTGAACCTAGGTTTTGTAAAGGTTTTTGCTTGACTAGTCCCTTGACGCCCCGCTTCAAGCACCTTACCCTTGACTCAGCTAGCGTCCTACTGATCTGTGACTCTGAAATGTTTTGCAAAATCGAGTTATTAGCCGGGTGTTCGGTACGATGGGTGGGCGCGGAATTTATAACGAGTGAATCCATTGGAGGAATAATCGAATGAACAAGTCTGATCTAGTAGACGCTCTTGCCAACCAAGCGGGTATGACTAAGGCAGATGCCGCTCGTGCCCTAGAAGCTATGTTTGGTTCAGGTGGTATTATTGCGAGTGCTCTGAAAGCTGGTACACGTGTTCAGATTACTGGTTTTGGAGCATTTGAGGCAAAGCATAGAAAGGCTCGGACGGGACGTAATCCCCGTACTGGAGACACTATTCAGATTCCTGCGTCGAAGACTCCTGGTTTTAAGGCTGGGAAAGGCCTAAAAGACGCTATCCAGTAATCAGAAAATGACGTGGCTTTGTGTAATTAAAAAAGCCGTATTGTGTTTTGGTTCAGTGGGGCTGGAGCTAGTTTAAAAAAACTGGTTCCAGCTCCATTTGAGTTTTTGGGAGCGGGAGTAGCAAGACAGACTATTCACCCACGTCTTCTCGTTTGTTCGTTTGTTTTTCGGGCTCGATCATAATCCACTCTAGTGCTGCGGCCCCGGATGGTCACCCCATTTACTGTCTTTATAACTTTGTTAGCCTCGCTAGCCCGCACCTCGACCAAAGAAAAAGTTTCTCTGATGTCGATTTTGCCAAAAGCACCTCCATCCACACCAGATTCTCCAGCTAAAGCCCCTAGGAGGGTGCCGGGTGTAATCCCTTCAATTGTTCCCAAGCTCACAAATAGTCGCGTCCAATCATGGTTGCCATGTGGGGCCGTGACAGGCTGCCCTTTGGGAGCAATTTCTTTATCGGATTGAGGTAAGGAGGCTAGACTGAGGCTCGCTGCGCTCAGTTCCAGAGGGTCATAAGTTTCTAGCATAGGTTCTAGAATGGCGTAATAAGGCGCCAAGTCCTGAGACGATAGTTGGTTGGTCAAGTCATCCCGTATCTTGCTTAGTGGATCAATGCGAGTAGCGGGCTTTATATTTAATGCCTGAGTTTCGTAGGAAAGCGCGGAGGTGAGTTGTCGAAAGTGAGGAATTTCTCTAGCTAAGAGCATCACAACGGCTTCTTTGGATTCGCCATGACACTCTTCCATTACGACAGTATCTTCTGGACAGTCAAAGCTAATGGTTGCTAAGAATCTCTTCTCGTCAGTAGCTTCTTGAGCTTGTGATTTCTGATCTGTAGTTCCCACCCAGATATAAGATGCTGAGTCGCCAGGATTTCCCGCTAGAAATCCGTACAACCTCAGAAAGGCGATGAGTTCGTTAGCTCCAGCAGCAGTGTGAAGGAAAATCATCAATTTTCGGGATCGATCGGTGAAATGTTTTTTCAGTAGCCAAAGGAGTGCCTCTTCTTTTTCTTCGCTTCCAATCAAGTAATGCATTTTCTGGATCTGATGGTCCCCCCCCGCAGTCCCCTTTTTAGAGGTGGTGGACATTTCTATGCATTTAGGAACGTGCTGGCTGACTATCTTTCTTATCGAATCTGTTATAGGGAGGCTAAAGACCACCTTCTGTGGTTTGCTGCCAATATATCCAAGTAATTCTTTCATGGCATCGAAGTCAGATGTCACTTCAATACTGTTTGCTCTGTCTACAACTAGAGTACTAATATTTTGCGTTGACAGTTGCGACTCGTCGATTGCAGTTAGTAAATCGGTTGGTGTTCCGAAAATGATATCTGCGGTTTCTGGTGAAGCCCAATTGCTTCCCATGGCGCTGATTGTATGACCAGTTGCGATGGCTAGCTGACCCATAACTCTAGCCAATTGCGACGAAGTATCTTGAGTCGGAGTGATGACTATTGCTCTGGGGTTTTCCAGTCCAGGTACAATTTTGTCAAGCAGAGGTAGAGCGTATGTAATGAATGTCCCTGCGCCTGGGCCCGATTCTACAAGAAGGTTATTATTTCTTGATATTAGAGGAATGATGTCACGCTGCAGTTCAAACGGGATATCTAGTGCATTTTTCTTCAATATTTTACATAGTTTTGAAGATAATCCTAAATCTTCGAAAGTTTTCATTGAGTAGGATCTCCAGATCCTCTGCCCGGTTTATCTCCTGGTTCATAGGGTAGTTCTGCTAGAAATTTTTGAATCTCGTAATCTATTCTTGAGGTTCTGAGTCTATCTGTGGCAGCAATGACGTTGGTGTAAGGTCCGTGTCTGTGAAGACTTAGGGTGACGGTACCCTCATCACCTATGAAACAAATGTCGTGTCCCGACTCATCGGATTTTTCCAGGCCAATAGTTTGGGGTAAAAGCTCTTCTGCTTTTTTTTCAATGTCCACAGGAGACAAGATGGTCTTTCTTTGATAATCGGCCATGTTCTCTATGATTTAGGGTGGCTGGTGGGGTCATTCGATACATCGATACCCGACCTTTTAAGGAACTTCCGAAGTTCGCAGATATTGGCTGGTCCTTCAAGGCTATTAGCCTCAGCCCAAAGTAAAGGAGCGCGCTTGAATCCTTTATGAATAGCTTCAAGACCAAGCAAGTGTATTTTTTCTGAATACTTGTCGACATCCAAAGTGGCCTTGGTTTCACTAGGGTCCAACCCTGATTTACTAGCTATGGAAACCAGTACGTCAATCCTTCCAATATCGAGATGTTGCTGGAAATGAGCCTTAAAAATTTCTTTATGTACAAATTCTTCTAAGCCCTTATCTCTGGCGTGCAGACTAAGTTCGTGTGCTTTACGGGTCCATGGATACGAAGTTGGAAGGTGCCAATCTAGACCAGACTCTCTTGCTAGCTGATGAATGTTTGTATTGTAACTGATCCATTCGGGGTTAGTGGGATCGATAGGGGGTTTTGGGGGTGGACAAACCTCCAATGGATGCAGAGCGAGATGATCTCTGTCAACTGAGACTTTATCCAATAGGCGATCCAAGAGATATGAACCAGGATCAACATAATCAAAATAGAAAGTTAGTTTTTCTTTGCCCACAGTACAAAAATCGTCCTTTGGTCGAAAGATTTTAGGATATTGGCTGACCGTTTGAATTGCTTATCCCTTGACCTCAGTCAGAGTTTGTGAATATTCGGCATATGGAATTTAGCTCTAATATTGCCAGTTTACAGCCGTCCGCAACAATTGCTGTTAGTACATTGGCGAAACAGTTGCGATCAGAAGGTCGTGACATAATTGATTTGAGTGCGGGCGAGCCAGATTTTGATACACCGGCCTGGATCTCGGAAGCGGCAGTTTCTGGGATCGAGTCTGGTAAGACGCGCTATACTCCAGTAGCAGGTATCCCTGAATTGAGAAAAGCGGTAGCTAACTATCTCAGCTCTGTTTCTGGGGATGAGGTGGATTGGGAGGGGGTGGTAATATCTTCAGGGGCTAAGCATGCTTTGTTCAATACTGCCTTTGCTTGTTTTGGTCCTGGAGATGAAGTGCTAGTAACTACTCCCTATTGGGTTAGCTATCCAGAAATAATTTCGCTTAGTCGTGCAGAGTCAGTTTTCGTCTCTGGAAATGAGAACGATAATTTTCTTGTCACACATAAAGATCTAGATGACGCTTACACCGAGAAAACGAAAGGCTTGATCTTATGTTCGCCTTGTAATCCTACGGGCGGTGTATACAGTTTGGAGCAACTCGAAGAACTTGCCTGTTGGGCGAAGGAAAGGGAGTTGGTCTTAATAGCGGATGAGATTTATAGAGAGATTTATTTTGGGGCCAGTGGATCTCATGCCCCCAGTGTTTTGGAGTTACCTAGAGAAAAGCGCGGAAATTGCGTTTTGATTGACGGTGCTTCAAAGAGTTTCGCAATGACAGGGTGGCGAATTGGCTTTTCCTATTCAGAAAACGAATTGGCGAAGAAGTTTGCATCTATACAGAGTCATAGCACTTCCAATCCAGCGAGCCCTTCCCAGATGGCTGCTCTCAGTGCTTTTTCAAATCTTGAACGAGCTATGGAAGAAGTAGGTATGATGAATAAAGCTTTCGTTCGGAGAAAAGATTTAGTGGCTGGTTTGCTGCGGGAACGATTGGGACAATTAAGTTTTGTCGAGCCAGAGGGGGCATTTTATTTCTTTTTAAAGATTGATTCTTTGTTTAATCATGAAAGGTCAGGCTCAGTAGATGTTTGTTCATGGATTCTTCAGGAAGCTGGGGTAGCAATGGTTCCAGGTTCTGCTTTCGGGGACGATCGATTCGCAAGGATTAGTTTTGCCACTTCTGACAACCTTCTAGAAGAGGCTATAGAAAGATTATCTTCTCTCCTCAATGAAGGGTAAATTCTAGCAGTAGGCGTGGCAGATCATAGGGCAAGTTTCTCGACCAAATGGTCGATGATTTCCCGACAAGTGCTATCCAACAGGTCAAAAGTCTCCCGAAAATCTTCTATCCCGCCGTAGTACGGATCTGGCACATCTAAAGTTGACTCTATGGATGTATCAAACTCTCGGAACAATCTTATCTTAGCCTTGCCTCCGTGCTGTCTCTGTAAATCTTCGAGGTCATTTAGATTGTGTCGATCCATTGCGAAGATGTAATCGAAACAGTGAAAATCTTCCTGACTGACCAGCCTTGCTTTTCCATCTAGTACAATTTTGTTTTCTTCAGCGACTGAAATAGATCTGGTGTCGGCTGGAGAACCTATATGCCAATCTCCAGTGCCGGCTGAGTCAACCAGTATTTTGTTATCCAGATTTTTTTCAGACAATCGTTGGCTGAAAATACCTTCTGCTAAGGGGGATCGACAAATATTCCCCAGGCAAACGAATAGGACAGACAGGGTATTATGGGTGGTCATAGTTGGCCTCCAGACTATTTTGTTGTACCCGCATTTTTGATTCTGAAGCATATGTCATAGATTTATCTGGGTTGTTATTTCTACCGTTAGTGTATGTGAACAAAGGTTATTGTAAATGAAGATAGGGAACCAGAGGTTTTAGGCTGGCTGATGTGATGACGGATTCAAACAAAAAAGTGACTTTTCCTGATCTTGGTGTATCACCTGAGGTCTGTGATGCTATCAGAAGGTTGGAATGGAGCTCTCCTAGCCCCATCCAGAGAGAGGCGATACCAGCTGGACTAACGGGTGCGGACCTAGTTGGGGTCGCACAGACAGGGACTGGGAAGACAGGAGCATTTCTAATTCCCTGCATAGATCGATTAGGAGAAGGTCGCGGCCTTCAAGTGTTGGTTTTGTGCCCGACTAGGGAGCTAGCGCAACAAGTTTGCGATGATGCCACTGCTTTGCTGGCGAGGCCTGGAAAGAAGGTGGCTGGACGGGTGGCCTCTATTTATGGAGGGGTTGGTTATGATCTCCAGGTCAAAGCGCTTCAAAATGGGTTCGAAATAATTACGGCTACACCAGGAAGATTTCTGGATCTCATGGCGAAAGGAATGGTGGATTTCGAGAACTTGGGCACCCTGATATTTGATGAAGCTGATCGTATGCTAGATATGGGGTTTCGACCGCAGATTGAAGAAATCTTAAAAAAGATTCGTGGAAAACGACAAACCATGCTTTTTTCTGCTACTATGCCTAATGGGGTGCACGATCTTGCTTCCAGAATCACTAAAAATCCCATATGGATTGAGATTGCTAAATCTGGGACTAAGGCAGACGGGATTACCGAATTCGTTTATTCTGTAAAACCTGATATGAAGACACCACTATTGCTTCACTTACTAGAGAGTGAAGAGTGGACACAAGTTTTAGTCTTTACTCGAACAAAGTCTGGAGCTGGTATTTTACAGAAAGCTCTGTCTAGACAGGGTATCTTAACGGGAGCTTTGCACTCGGATCTTAACATGAAACAACGGACGAGGGCTTTGGAGAGGTTTACCGAAAAATCAGTCAGGGTTTTGGTGGCGACTGATATCGCACAAAGAGGTTTAGATGTGGATGGTATTTCCCATGTAGTCAATTATGACGTACCCAGTGATCCCGAAGATTATACTCACCGAATAGGGCGAACTGCTAGGGCAGGTACGATAGGAACAGCGGTAACTTTTCTTGCTTCGAATGACCTGGGTGTCTTTAAGAGCCTAATTTACCATCTGGGTAGGGACCTAGGTAAAGTGAGTCTTCCTGAATTCGATTACATTGGTAGCTCTCAGCTCACTGGCGAAAATAAATCCAAAAGTAGCAGGTCGGCAGGAGGGATGGGGTCTAAGAACGCTGATGAACTAACGGATGAAGAACTAAGAGCTTTGCTTGGGGGCTAAGTTGCTGTGCTTGTGAAGCAATACGGATCTAGGATATGCAGTGTGAGCATGAATTTCAGCGCCAATGCTTTTAGGGAGATCAGTTTCTTAAGAACAGATGATTGGGAGAGTCCGCTCGATGATTTCTACAAGAAATTTACCGACTTTACCGACCATTCTTTGACAGCTCAAACTGAAGGATTCGTTCACAGCGAGGTAGAGCGGGAGTTGCTACTGAAATTGGCTGAGAATGTCAGGGCCCTTGAGGATCAACTTACCAGTGAAGAAGTATTGCTGATTGATGAGAATTACGATTTGCAAAGCCCTAAAACCAAGACGATTGAAAAGAGAATTCTGGTCAATGATGAACAAAAGCTGTATTTCTACTGCTCAGTATATCCACCTCTCCGGCTGGTTGTATTTGGTGCTGGGTAGAGTGGGTTCGTTAGCACAGTTCAGTAACTAATTTATCTTTTGATGTTGGATATAGGAGCGTGTCGCGTAGATGTCTGTTAAAGCTGCTGTTATGGTAAAACCAGGTGAACCTATAGAGATCTGGTCCCTGCCAGACCCCGAAATTCATCAGGGTGGTGTATTGTTGGAGACTGTAGCTAGTGAAGTTTGTGGTACAGACGTCCATCTACATAAAGGGAAATTGGCTGGGGTACCTTATCCGATAATACCAGGGCATGTGAGTGTTGGTAGAATCGTAGAATCTCGAGGTGTCAAAAAAGATGCTATAGGTCGATCTCTCACCAAAGGTGATCTAGTCACTTTTTTAGACGTTCACGAGGTGTGCGGTTCCTGCTACCACTGCCTTCTCAAAAATCAGCCCAATCGGTGTCCCAGTAGAAAGGTTTATGGCATCACCTATGGAGCTGAAGATGGATTGTTTGGGGGTTGGGCAGAGCAAATATATTTGCAGCCAGGTGTGCATATCCTGAAACTTCCAGATGGTCTTTCAGCAGAAGACGTGATTGGGGGAGGTTGTGGCTTGTTCACTGGTTTTGCAGGTGTTAGTAGGTCCGAATTAAAAATGGGTGACACGGTGGTGGTGCAAGGTTGTGGCCCAGTAGGTTTATCTGCGTCAGCGTTTGCTAATCTAAGAGGTGCAGGGAAAGTTATTTTAATCGGAGAGCCAGAAGCCAGGTTGGCTTTAGGTAAACAATTAGGTGCGGATGTGGTCTTGAATCTGGCCTCAATGAGCCAAGAGGCACTTTTGGAAGAAGTAAAATCTTTGACTGCAGGCCGTGGCGCAGACGTTGTCATTGAAGCTTCAGGCAATCCGCTAGCTGTCTCCCAGGGCCTTGAAATGATAAGAGATGGAGGCACGTATGTAGTAGCTGGTCACTATACTGATGCTGGAAGTATCCAGGTGAACCCTCACTTAGACATCAATAAGAAGCACGTAGTCGTAAAGGGCCAATGGGGAACAGAGTTTCAGCACTTGGTGGGAGCACTCGCGGTTCTGGAAAAACACCGAGAACGGTTGCCCTTTGCAAGTGTGATAGGCGCCAGTTACTCTCTACTAACCGCTGCAGAAGCCCTGAAAGATGTGGAGAAATTAACAGTCACTAAGGCGATAATAGAACCTTAACTTCTTGCAAGTTTCAGTCTCTTTTCATGCTGACGAAAATGTCTCCTGCTAATTCCTGACTGAGGACTTGCTCTGCCTGGCTGCCCAAGATTGTAACGGTCGTCAATTGATCGAAGGAATTTCTTCCCACTACCTGTACTTGAGTACCAGGTGTTATTCCTAGTTCACCCAAATATTGCAGTTTTTCTGGGTCTTGATCCTGGACGCTTTCAATTACCACAGACTTGTTCGGTTCAATATCCAGGAGGGTCATGGAGTGTGCTTCGGGAATTTCTCCAGAAGCTGTGGGAATGGGAGACCCATGAGGGTCATGGGTGGGATTGTCCAAGACCTTCGCCATTCGATCGATGAGTTTATCTGATACGGCGTGTTCCAATAATTCTGCTTCTTCGTGTACTTCAGCCCATGTATATCCCAGGGTTTTCTGCAAATAGGTTTCCAGGATGCGATGTCTACGAATTATTCTCAAGGCTTCCTCAGAGCCTTGCTCGGTCAATTGCACACCCTTGTATGGCAAGTGTTCAAGATACCCCAGACTTGCAAGACGTTTGATCATACCAGTGATAGATGCAGGTTTAACCTTGAGCGTTTTGGCAAGGGCACTGGTTGACGCTGGTCCACCTCTTTCCGTGAGCGTGTAGATGGCCTTGAGATAATCTTCTACTGAATGGGACAGGAGATGTTTTGCAGTGTCATTCATTCCTAAAGATGGAATCAATAGAGTCCCCTGGAAAGGGCTTGCTCGTAATCACTATTATCTTGATGGCTGAAGTTGACAAAATTCTTTTTAACAATATCATCTCAGCATGTCTTACGAAAAAACTACAGAGGGGATTCGAATCTCGGTTCGACCAGATTTTTCGGTGTTACATTCGGATCCCGGGCAAAGCAGGTTCGTGTTCACCTATTCGGTCCAAATGGAGAATCAAGGAGAGGAGAGCGTCCAGCTTTTGTTCCGGCATTGGCTGATCCATGATTCTGATGGTGAGGATTCTGAGGTTGACGGTGAAGGGGTTGTGGGTGAGCAGCCTACATTAGATCCTGGTTATTCACATCATTACCAAAGCTTTTGTGTTTTGAGTTCACCAATCGGTTTCATGGAAGGTTATTACACTTTTATTGATTCCGATGGCAGGGAATTTAAAGTGACTGTCCCTCGCTTTGATCTTCGGGCCCCTTGGGGTGGTGACAGTGGGAGTATTTCTGGCTCCTTGAACTGATACCTAGATCGATCAAGGATTAACTCTACTTAACACAGCTTGACTCTTGGTGTTTTCAGAGATCCAGTTATCTTTCTGTGTCTTAACATCCGGGTAGCATTATTCCCACTTGCATTGGGAGGTATAGTGTCTGATTCCGTCGCAGTTGACGCCAAGCGAATTCTTTTACGCTACGGCGCCCCTATCAATATTTTAGATGAAGTTCCTGACGAAGACCGAATAGCTTTGGCTAGAGAGATAGCAAAAACGGATTTGCCGAAGAGGGAAAAATTACTCAGAGAGCTACTTGCTCAAGGTGGTTATGGGATTGAAGAAGATGCATGAACATCTGGCACCCAGAAATTAACATTCCTGGTGCTTTCAAGTTGAGATTATAGTCACTTGCCTTTGCTTGTCGAGGTACAGTTGTACTTGAGTGCCGACTCGACTGGTCTGTAGATCAGCTTGCCACTCTAAATCTGCCAGTTCTTCATCAACATAGATGTGGTGGATTTCATTTCCGTAAAGGTTGGGCTGAAATACAAGGTTTAGAGGAACCCGCCCCCTTTTTTGCTCAAACACAAAAATATATTCACTTTCTTTTCTCATGTAGGAAAAGTCGATGGTGTCTGCCCCCAAATGCAGGCCTTGAATCTTGAAGCTCTTTGATTCTTCAGGAATGTTGGGGCCTATTGTGACACGTCCAGATGGGACATCGGGCAGTATGCCCACCAAACCGTAGAGAAAGCAGGTGATAGAGAGTGAAGCTAGGAATAGATGGTCGGTGGGATTCTTAACTTTTAAGTTCAATGAATCGGTAAGCATTCTATTGAGTTTCTTACAAACCCAATAGACCTGATCGGAGCCACGGATCGCTATCCCTTGATACCCAATTCCAAGTATGGTCGCAAGTTGCTCGGGAGTTTCAGGGAGTGTGGATGTGGGGGTCAAATATTTTGTCTCCTGGATTCTGGCATTATTACGAGAGAGATCTTTTTTTTCATTGCTGATGTATTTTTCGAAGCTTTGAGCAGAACTGGCGTCTCGGCGACCATGGTACGCAGCGGCTAAGGCACCAGCCCCTAAATTTCTATAGATATCTGAAACGGATGGGTTGCTGTTCATAGTACCCTTCCATTTTTTGATCGGTCCATCCATCTCATTTAGTATGTAGTCGTCTCCGGTCCATGCCACATAAGTGCCACAAGCCCAACCAAAAGCCGGTGTGTTAGAAAGAGCTTTCAAGCCTGAGTAAGCCATGAGGTAATTTCCAACACCTAACCATCCTAGAGTAAGGCTTAGGATTTCTAAGTCTTCGAATATTTCGGTTGTTAACTCCTGGAAATCTGAGCATTCTAGAAGAATATCTCTAGATTGCTCCAACCCACAATCCCAGGGGCCGATTCCTGTGTCGAAAGTGATTGGTGTGATCATTGATAGCAGGGTTTATTTTAAACGTTAGCATTTTATGATGGTGAAGCTATACTATTCCAGCAATACCGAAGGACTTAAGGGGAGGGTATAGGATAGCGAGTTGGGATTACCTGGGGTTGTTAGCATTCGCCGAGTGCTAAATTGGTAAATAGAAGTTTTATTTTCATAGTAGCATGTTCTTGCGGTATTTAAAGTAAGAATTCGGTCTGGTAAGGAGAAAAAACTGTGTACAAATTGAAATGTGGGTACTTGGCATTCATCCTTTTTCTTTTCGTGGATCCTGGCGCCTTAGTGGGTCAGTCATATGATGTGATAATCCGAAATGGTAGGATTATCGACGGGTCAGGAAACCCCTGGTTTAGAGGCGATGTGGGGATTCATGGCAATACAATTGCAGGCATTGGAGATTTGGGAGATGCTGTAGCCAAGCGGGAGGTTGACGCTTCGGGTCTTTATGTGACTCCAGGTTTTATAGACACTCACTCTCATGCTGGACCAGGATTGACCAGCGAAGACTTGAGTGAAGGCCGTCCGCTCTTAGCGCAGGGGATTACCACTGTTCTTATTAATCCTGATGGTGGAGGGATGGTTAATCTGAAGGATCAGAAGGAACGACTAATGCGCCATGGCATTGGAGTCAATGTGATCCAACTAGTTCCTCATGGTTCCATTAGGAGGTCTATCATGGGATCGGAAGATAGGGCTCCAACTGACTCGGAGATGGCACAGATGCTTGATCTCGCAGAGGCCGGCATGAGGGAAGGGGCGTTTGGGATGTCTTCGGGAACTTTTTATGTACCTGGGAGTTATGCAGAGGCTTCTGAAATAGAAGAAATGGCCAAGGTGGTGGCGAAATACAAAGGGGTATATACCAGTCATATCAGGGATGAATCTAATTACACGATTGGTTTGATTGAGTCGGTCGAAGAGGTTATAAACGTCGCTAGAAATGCTGAAATTACTTCGGTTATTACCCATGTTAAGGCCCTGGGACCACCAGTCTGGGGTTTTGGTAGTGCAGTTGTTAGAAAAATTGAGGCTGCGAGGGAAGAGGGGTTGGAAATCTATGCCGATCAATATCCTTATCTAGGGTCTTCAACAGGTCTTTCCGCTGCCTTGCTACCTCGCTGGGCACAATCGGGTGGAGCTGACTCACTTTTCAATCGGCTGAATCGCCCAGGATCAAGAGAAGATATACGGGCTGCTATGGCTGATAATTTGGCTCGTAGAGGGGGAGCAGACCGTATCCAGTTTAGGAGGGTGTATTTTGATGAAACGATTGAGGGCAAATTGCTTTCAGATGTTGCAGACGAGAGAGAACAAGAGGCATTGGATGTAGCTATTGAGATGATCAGTAGGGGTGGTGCAAGTATAATCTCATTCAACATGTTCAGGGATGACCTCGAAACCCTAATGATCCAACCTTGGACTATGACATCCTCTGATGGTGGTTTGGTCCCTTGGATGGAAGGTGTGCCTCACCCGAGATCCTACGGGGCCTTCCCAAGGAAGATTCGCAAGTATGTTCTAGAGGACCAATTAATCGGTCTTGCCGAAGCGGTCAGAAGTATGACTGGCTTGCCAGCGCAGGTTTTTCGTATTGAAGGCAGAGGTCTGCTACGTGTTGGATCGCATGCAGACCTCCTGGTGTTTGATTTGGCTCGTATCAATGACCCTGGAACCTTTACGGATCCCCACCAACTAGCAGAAGGAATGGTGGAAGTATTCGTGGACGGGGAAGCTGCGATGACAGATGGTCAGTTTACTGGTACGAAAGCAGGCAAAATCATAACTAGGAATTGAAAAGTTAATAGCCAAAATGTAACATCTTATAGTTGGAGGCTAGGTTCGAGTGCTCAAGTCAGGTGGTTGAGAACCTGCCAGGAAAGCAGTTAACAAAGATAGCCATATAGGCTTGGAATTAGGCCTCATAGTGATTGTGCTTGTAATCATATAAACAGTGTTTTGCACTTCCGATGAGTGCCGTATGTTGAGTAATGAACACTCTCTGGAATGCACGAATTGCAATGACTATGACTAAATGCGAGTGTACACCTTCAGAGAGCATCTTCTCACTACTCATTGGACAAGACTATGCCACGATTTTTCAGAGAAACCATGTTGACCGTCCTAGCATGTGCCCTTTCCACAATAGTCGAAGCACAACAACTCTCTCCTGTTCAGGCTTCAGATTACGGAAAATTCGAGAATTTGGATGAGTTTAAGCTGTCTCCAGACGGGGCCTGGTTGGTTTCCACTATAACCCGCGTTGATGGAACCACAGAATTAAGACTAAAGCGTTCGAACAACAGAGGTGAAGAAATTATCTTGGAACATGGGATGTCACCAGAATTCAGCGCAGATGCTGACTGGATGGCTTACAGATCTGGGGTGCATCCTGAGGTAAGTGCTAAATCCGAAGAGCCGATCCATGACAAGCTTGGGCTAGTGGACCTCATCGCTGGGACGGACACTGTACTTTTCACGATAGAAAACTTCGCATTCCAAGCGACGGGGCCATGGCTCGCAGCTCTTCGTCCCATTCCTTCAGAAGAGGAATCCTCTGATCTAGTAGTCATGAATCCATCGGATGGAAGTCAGACCTTTTTGGGCAATGTCGATGCTTATCATTGGCAAGACCAGGGCGATCTTCTCGCTGCAACTATCAAGAGTTCTCAGGGAACGGGAAACGCGGTGGTCATCTTAAATCCTTCTAGCCAAACAAGACAAATACTTGATTCGGGAGATGGGGCTTATAATGCTCTAACTTGGAGAGAGGGTTCGAACCAACTTTCTGTAATGAGGGCTGTGAATGTCGACGGGATGGTTGATCATTCAAACGATGTTCTTAATTGGATGGATGTAACTGATCCAACGACCCTAATGACCTTTTTCACCCAAGACCGGTCCGAATTGTCTGAAAATCTTCGAATAACAGATTACACCGAGTTCGAATACAATTCAAATGGCAAGGCACTCATCTTCGGAGTTAAGAATTGGGATAAGGAAGAGAATCCTGAAGAAGATGAAGTCAGCGGTGTAGGTGAATCAGATGTTCAAATTTGGCACTGGGATGACAACCAGATCATTAGAAGTCAAGAATATGGAGCGAGCCGCTTAGCTCAACGCAGTCACACTACTATCTGGGATTTAAATACAGATAAAATCAATGTTCTTGGGCAAGAACTAGACGAGTCAGTCCGAGTAGTCAATGACATTTGGGGAATCGTTTCCGATTTTGACCCTTATGATTTTGAACGTCGTTTTGGGGATAGTTCAGCTGACATTTACCGAGTTAATCTGCAGACTGGGCATAGAGATTTAATAGTCGAAAGCGCTGAATTTGCCATTCAGTCACATCCTGAGAGTAGCCATATTGTCTTTTATCATCGTGATCAATGGTTGAGTACAGACTTGACGACCTTAGAAACGAATATTCTAGCAGGCGGTAGAAATTTCACGCAATCCTTGGAGGATCATGACTATCCGGGCACAAGACCGCCATGGGGTTTTGGGGGTTGGGTTAAAGACTCAGACATGGTCTTAATTTATGATAAGAACGACATTTGGATGGCAGACTTGGATGGGTCAACCCACTCAGTCCTGACCAATGGAGTCGAAGAGGATGAGATCTATCGTTTAATACATATTGATCCCGAACTCTCACGAAACGATCCGTTTGTCGCGAATTTCAGCGAACCAATTTGGGCTTCAGTAAGAAACGAGCGAACTAAGGATACTGGTTACGTAACAATCAATTTGTCCACGAAAGAAGTGGTCAATCTTATCAATAAACCTGCAGCTGTCAGTGCACTTGCCAGAGCTAGGGATTCTGAAGTATATGCTTTGCGTGTTGAGACTTGGGAGGACTCTCCCAATGTATTTGCTGCTGGTCCTGACTTAGAAGGCCTGACTCAGATTACCAACACCAACCCGTTTCAGAAGGAATACGCTTGGGGAAAATCACGACTAATTGAATACACAACCGATGCAGGCCATGATCTACAAGGAGTATTGATCTATCCAGCCAATTTCGACAGTAGTAAGACATATCCCTTGATACTGTACCAGTATGAGCGACTGTCTGACGGACTCCACCGCTATCAAGTGCCTAGTGAACGAGTTTATTACAGTCATCAGGCGTGGTCACAAAATGGCTATTTTGTTTTACTTCCCGATATAATCTATGAACCAGGGCGACCGGGTCCTTCTGCACTCGATGCGGTCGAAAGTGTACTTGATACAATAGAAACCCTAGCATATATAGACTCCAATAGAATTGGGTTGATAGGGCATTCATGGGGTGGATATCAGGCCGCCTATCTACCCACTCGAACAGATCGTTTCGCAGCATCTGTAGCTGGCGCAGCAATAACTAATTTCTTGAGCTTTATGGGTGCAGTTCATTGGAACGGTGGACTTCCAGAAACAGGTCATTGGGAAACAGGCCAGGCTCGCATGGCGGTTCCTTATTGGGAAAACATGGAGACACATCTCGAAAGTTCTCCCGCCAATTTTATAGCAGACCTGAACACACCAATTCTCCTGATGCACGGCGACGATGATGGAGTGGTCGATTTCTATCAAGGCTTAGAATTTTATAATTATGGACGCCGAGCAGGCAAAGAAGTGGTCTTACTCGTTTATCCCGAAGCCGACCATGGGCTGCGAGTGGAAGAACAGCAAGTAGATTATCACCGGAGGATCTTGAATTGGTTCGGTCATTACCTGAAGGGGGAGCCAGCTGAAACTTGGATTACAGAAGGTGAATCTTGGATCCAAAGATTACGGAGGATCGGTAGTTAGGCAGGCAAACAACAAGAGTTTTCTCGGGCAGAGTATCTAGGGTAGGTCTATTTAAAATGTGGCTAACTAGTAACTAAAGGGTTTTCAATGGGACATATTCGCCAATTCATGGAGCGCAATTATCGACATTTTAATGCGAAAGAAACACTTGCGACTGCGAAAGCCTATTGTGAACACCTCGATAACGGTGGAAAGATGCTAGTAACCCTGGCAGGAGCGATGTCTACAGCGGAGCTTGGGATCAGTCTTGCACGTATGATAAGGGAAGGGAAAGTCCATGCCATTTCCTGCACGGGTGCCAATTTGGAAGAGGATGTGTTCAATCTGATGGCCCATGGAGAGTATGAGATCATTGATAATTGGAGGGAGTTGAGCAAGGAAGAAGAGGAACGTATGTACGATAGAGGAATGAATAGGGTCACGGATACTTGCATACCCGAAAATGTGATGAGAAACCTTGAGGATCTTCTTGTGGAAGTTTGGCAAAAAGCATGTCAGTTAGGAGTAAGGAAATTTCCTTCAGAATTTCTTTTCCAGATTTTGGATAATCCAGGGATAGCTGGTCAGTTTCAAATAGATACCGAGGATTCCTGGGTTCTGGCTGCCATGGAAGCAGATATTCCTGTTTACGCCCCGGGTTGGGAAGATTCAACCATGGGTAATATTTTTGCGGCTAACATCATTAGAGGAAAAGTAGACAGTCATTCGTGTGTAAAATCAGGAACTGAGCAGTTCCAGCATTTGTTAGAATGGTACATTGAATGCACAACCAACCAACAAGATCAGTGTTCGCTAGGTTTATTTCAAATCGGTGGAGGGATAGCAGGGGATTTTGCTATTTGTGCAGTGCCCTGCATTGTCCAGGACCTCAAGAGGGAAGTGCCGGCCTGGGAGTATTTTGCGCAGATCACAGATGCTGCTCCTTCATATGGTGGTTATTCTGGAGCCATTCCCGAAGAAAAGATTTCTTGGGGGAAAATCACTAAAACCACGCCCAGCTTTTCAATAAATAGTGATGCATCAGTAGTGGCACCGTTAATCTTTGGTTATGTCCTGAACGATTAATAGTCCCCTCCCGTCTTCCGTACTTCCTTCAATCTTACGAGTTTTCATCTAGACTTAAGAAAGTGTTTACATCCGAGCCATGAAAGGGTCTTCTTTTTGGAAAAAACATTTGGCAACAATATGAACATTACCAATATTGCAATCATTGCTCATGTGGATCATGGTAAGACAACTCTCGTGGATCAGATGCTAAGACAGACGGGAGTTTTCAGGGAAAACGAAAAGATCCAGGAAAGGATTTTAGACTCCAATCCTCTCGAAAAAGAGAGAGGAATCACTATTCTTGCCAAGAATACTTCTATCAGTTGGAAAGGCAATAAGATCAACATTGTTGACACTCCAGGTCACGCTGATTTTGGAGGGGAAGTAGAACGGATTCTCAGAATGGTAGATGGGGTCTTATTGCTTGTGGATGCGGCTGAAGGTCCAATGCCTCAAACCAGATTTGTTACCAGGAAAGCTGTAGAATTGGGTTTACAGCCTATAGTTCTCATTAACAAAATGGACAGATCCGACGCACGATCATCTGAAGTCCACGACGAAGTTTTAGAACTACTCCTAGACCTTGATGCTTCTGAAAATCAGCTGGACTCTCCATTCCTATACGCTGTAGGGCGTGATGGCTGGGTAACTTCTGACCCAGCACTAAGAGGGGATGATCTTGGTCTGCTTTTCGACACTATTATAGACCAAATACCACATCCTATAGTAGATCCGGCGGGTCCGTTTCAGATGCTCATATCTACATTGGATCATTCGAACTATGTGGGTCGAATTGGGATTGGCAGAATTGAGCGTGGTTCCGTCTCGGTGGGAGATCCTGTCCTACTGTTGCCTCTTGGTGATCCAGGGACTGTCGCGGTGGAAGAAGGCACAAGAGCTAGGGTTACCAGACTGTATGGTTTTGAGGGGCTAGAAAGGACAGAGATCGAAAATGCGACTGCTGGAGATATAGTGGGTATCGCTGGTCTCGATGGCGTCGAAATAGGAAAAACTATAGCGGATGTTGAAATTGCAGAAAGATTAAAAGGGATTGCAGTTGAGGAGCCTACTCTCTCTGTCGATTTTATGGTGAATAATTCTCCTTTTGCAGGAAAATCTGGAAAATTTGTAACAACCAGACAAATCAGAGAAAGACTTTTCAAGGAGCTAGAGAGAAATGTAGCCCTGAAAGTCCAAGAAGATGGATCTCCAGACACCTTCACTGTTTCGGGGAGAGGTGAGCTACATCTGACGATTCTAATGGAAACGATGAGAAGAGAAGGGTATGAATTTCAGGTCTCTAGGCCCCGTGTCATCAAGAAGAACAGCTCAAATGGAATCCTGGAGCCTTTTGAAGAAGTTGCTGTGGAGATTCCCGAGGCATACGTCGGTGCAGTTATGGAAAAAATGGGCCCTCGTAAAGGTGAAGTGATAGAGATGAAGAATACAGATTCCGGCACTGTTCATCTACGGTTTAAAGTTCCAACAAGAGGACTTTTTGGATACAGATCAGAGTTTCTCACCGATACGAGAGGTGAAGGGACTTTGCACCACAGATTTTTAGAGTATGGAAGTCATGTGGGAGAATTGGTAGGGAGAAAAAGAGGCGTCTTAGTGGCGGACAGGCAAGGAGTATCTGTAGGGTTTGCTCTTTTTAATTTGCAGGAGAGGGCAAAGATGTTAGTAAGGCCGGGGGATTCAGTCTATTGTGGAATGGTTGTAGGTGAAAATGCGCGTCCAGGAGACATGGACGTCAATGTGTGCAAAGAGAAAAAGCTAACCAATATGAGGACTACATCATCAGACGAAAACATCAAGTTGGAACCACCATTGCAGTTGACATTAGAGTTGGCTTTGGAGTTCATAGCCGAGGATGAATTGATAGAAGTAGTCCCAGATGCAATCCGTTTGCGGAAGAGACACCTCGACCCAGTAGTCAGGAAGAAAATGGCCAAAACAAAGGCGGCTCAGTGATGCGAGAACGTTATATGAAAGCACCGACATTCCTAGAATATATGGAAACTGTCGAACAAAATACTGAATTATGGAAACAGATATACGAAAGAGTTGAGATAGCAGATGAGGTCCTGCAGGAGTTACAGGGTTGTCAAGGCAAATGGTACTTATTGGTGCTTTCGGAGGATTGGTGCAGTGATGCGGTTAATCTAGTGCCAGTAGTGGCCTGCTTAGCTAGGGATGCGCATAACTTGGACCTTCGTGTTCTGGCGAGAGATGAAAATTTGGATATTATGGACACACATCTAACTAATGGTAGAAGTCGATCGATTCCAGTAGTGATCTTATTAGATGAAGATTTTGTTGAAAAAGGCTGGTGGGGCCCCAGGCCAGGTCCTATACAAAAGTGGTTCATGGAAAAGGGTATTAATATGACTTCTCCTGAACGTTCGAAACATACTCGTCGCTATTATGCCAAGGACAAGGGAAGAACTATGGTCAGTGAGATTATGGATTTGATTAGATCTGCTTCGTGACTAAGAAGATTCGTTTTATCTGAGCGATAATTTATTGGGGAATGACATTGAATTTCTGAAGAACCTTTTTGAGCGCAGTTAAGTCAATAGCATCTGCAGTCCTTCCCATTCCTGACACCGTGGTGGCTTTTAAGATCGAGTTATAAATAGCCTCTTCAGTAGCCTCTACAACACTTTGTAATAGAGCTGACATTTGATCGTTGGAGATTTCATCCAACTGCAATCTGGTCTGATTTAGTGGTCGTCTTACTTCCTTGGATGTTGAGAATGCAATCACATAGTCCCCACTTCCATTGCCAGCAAAGGAGCCAGTCCTGGAAAGTCCCATTATTGCTCTTCTAGCGAGTCTTTCAAGTTTGAGAGGAGAGAGAGGTGCATCGGTGGCTATCACTATCATGATTGATCCTTGACCTTCATCGCTGCTTTCCCATCCACCCAACTCTGTTTGAGGATCACTTTCAGGATCGAGGGTTTCTCTGAATGAATACCGCTCGAGCTCTTGGCCAACAGGGGCACCATCGATAGTCAGTATTCCACCAAAATTAGATTGCACAAGTGCTCCTATTGTAAACCCCCCCAAACTTTCAGGTAAAACTCGACTACTTGTTCCAATACCGCCTTTCCAGCCGAAAGCTCTGGTCCCTCGCCCAGCACCCACTGATCCTTCTTCTACTGGTCCAGATTTTGCAGTCGTGAGTGCTTCTCTGACATGATCAGGTTCAATGGGGCGACTTCTGATATCGTTCAGCCCTCCATCGTTAGTTTCACCTACTACCGCATTTAGAGACCGCACACTTTCCATTCCAGGTTGTTCTAATAGCCAGGCGACCATGGCGTCTGCTACCTGCCAAACACATAGTGTACAGGTCAGTAATATTGGAGTTTCTAGCTCTCCAAGTTCTTTTATTTGAGTCACTCCAAGAAGTTTTCCATAACCGTTTCCTACATGAAGAGCAGCAGGAACACGGTCGTGATATATGCTTCCATTGTGAGGATAGATAGCAGTGACACCCGTATTAAGACGTGATCCATCTGCCACAGTAACCTGACCGACCTTAACGCCCACCACATCAGTAATAGCATTTAAGGGTCCGTGCGGGAAAATTCCTACTTGGATTCCCAGGTCTCTCGCTCTAGGACGCTGGTCTTGCTGGCCTAACAGGCTTTGTTGTGACCATACCAAAGAGACCAAGTAAATTGCGAATAACAGTCTATTCATTTTAGAGGTCCTTCTAGCTAAATCATTACCGTACTATATCGATTACGAGCAAACCAAGAATTAAAGGTTGGTACATTAGCGACCACATGAATATTTTTCTGGCGGATATTTCGGTCATGTTTTTTGCCGCAATAATAGAGAGAAAAAGTGTCACCAATCCTAGAGCTGTGGCTCCAAGGAGGTACAGTAATCCAGTCAAACCAATGAAAGTTGGAAAGACACTTATAAACAAGAGTGCGGCCGAGTGGTAAACCATATGTCTGCCGATTTGCTTCCCCAGGGGGTCAGTTGGGGGCATCAGAAGGAATCCTACTCGACTATAATCTTCTCTAAACAACCAGCTCAGAGCGAGTACGTGTGGCAATTGCCAAAGAAATGCGATACAGAAAATCAATATAGCTCCAAATTCGATATTTCCATTAACGGAGCTCCATCCAATCAATACTGGGAGAGCACCAGGTACGGCTCCTACCAATGTAGCTAAGTAAGATCTTGACTTCAGAGGTGTGTAGCCGAAGAGGTATATGCTGGCGGAGAGAGCCATCAGAATTGCAGGTAACTCTCCTACGGTCAGGATTAAATAAGTCATGCCGGCAAACAATAGGGTTGTTCCAAACCAAAATGCCTCGCGGGGCTTCAGTTTCCCCGACGGTAATGGTCTGGATTTAGTACGGATCATCAATGCGTCCAGGTCTCTTTCCAAGTATTGATTAAGCGACAAAGCTCCTGCCGATCCCAATGCTATTCCAAGCAAAAGTTGTAAGAGGTTTGGGTAGATCACATTTCCTTGTGAGGCGACATAATGGCTGACGCCAGCAGTTAGCATGACGTACAGTGTGATGCCAGGCTTAGTTAACTTGTAGAGACTTACCATCTTGGAATTGGGCTTTATATCTTTTTCGTTGGATATCGTATGTTCTTTCATCGTCACTAGAATGCGTTCATCCTATGGAATCCAAAGTTGCCCTTAGAGATCGCGCTAATCCGGTAAACGCTGGAACGTCGAATAGGGTATAGGCAGAGGCTTCCGTTAAACGCAGAGCCATCAAGAGGTCCAAGAATCTTCCAGGATAATCACCTTCGAAGGCAACAACGAATTCCTGATCATCTAGCCCGTAGGAGTATGTTGTGTTCAATTTCACGTCGGGCCATTTATGACCTACTCGAATATGCTCGTCCATCATACGTTGCCGGTCTTCGTGGGAGAGCTTGTACCAATCTCTTGTTTTAACCATAGGATACACGTACAGGTATTTCGACCCCTGAGGGTTTATGGCAATGCGGGCTGTATCTAGTGTTTCTTCTCCTCCATACTTTGCAATGTATTCTTCCTCGTAGCGGTTCAAATAAATTGAGCGCTTGGTCATAGCAAAATAAGAATGTGGCAAGGTTAGATATCCGCCTAGCTTAGTGTGGTTTATTTCAGTAGCCAGATCATGCAACTGATCGATGTCTTTGCTAGCTTGCCAAAGGATGAAATCAGCATCTCCACGTGTTCCCACCAAGGCATAAGAATATATCATCATTTCTCTTACCTTAGTGGCTATCAACTTCTCAAACTCGTCTTTGTGGCTGTTACGTTCGCTGGAAGGAAGCTGCCTCCAATTGGGATCGATCTTGAATATCGAAAAACGAACGAACTCTCTATCTTTCATCCTCTCTTGTGAGGCTCGGATTTTTGACCAAGCGTCTTCGTCAATCGCTGGACGTTTGGGATAATTGGTTCTGACGCCTTTAGGGATGTTCTGCTCTGATTCACTCATGGTTATTTTTGGCTCGTTAATGTGTACTTGTCAATCACTATGGGAGGAGTGGAACTTGTATAACAGAAAATAGTGTGGCAAGGCCTGTTGACCTTCTGGGACTGTTAAGTCATTTGTGATGATGACACTAGTAGGGAGGCAAAATATGGAGAAAGTTTTTTTGGATGGAAAATTGACATGAAAAATCCAGGGGTATTTTGCTCGCATAAAAACGTGTGGCTAATCAGTTATTCTCTGTCAGTTATCCTGCATGTATCCTTTTTCTTTCTTTGGTGGGGCGAGGAGGCATCTGACGCTGTTTCACAAACACCTGGGAGCGTTGAAGGATTAGGGGGTGGCAGTCCCTTCAGCAGGATTCAGGTAGTCAGGGTGCAATCTGTCAGCGAAAATACTAGGGTTAGACCAGTAGTTCCGATAGTTGAATTAGAGTTAGTACCTGCGATCCAATTCGAAATTACAGATAACAATGAGGTGTCATCACTTACAGGGGATATTTCAGCCGATTGGGCCAAGGGTCTGATTAATGCTAATTTGTCTAATGGAGACAGTTACTCTGGTGGGGGAACGGAAATCAAAGTACCTCCTCTGCCGAGAAGCATAGTGATTCCTCAAATCATAGCTGGTCAGGGTCTCGGGGAGATACAAATAGAGGTTTTCGTAGACGAAAGTGGCAAAGTAGTTTCTGACTCGACTCGGATATTTTCTCCTAATACAAGTAACAGTGTCCAAAGCCAGTTGTTTGATAAAGCCTCTGAATGGGTGTTTGATCCAGCTAGAATAGCAGACGAGCCCGTCAGTAGCTGGTTCTCCTATACTATTAGGATGTAGTTTTATTTAATCCTTAGGAGTCTCCCGTCAGTTAACATCCTATCGAGAAGTATATTTATGAGTAAAATACCTTTGAAATCCAAGACGGATTTGTTGTCTATGACTCCTGATGACCTCCACTTGGCATTAAGTAGACACTTTTCGGGTCGTGGCCAGCCCGATTACCGTGCAGGTCAGGTTAAGTCTTGGTTGTACCAGGGGCTAGTCAATCATTTTAGTGAAATGACAAATCTCCCGTTAGAAGAAAGAAAGGCCCTAGAAAGTGCTTTTGAGATAGATCAGCCTACACCTAAGATGGTGCAAGTGAGTCAAGATAGTACTGTTAAGCACCTATGGACTCTGAAGGATGGAGAATTAATAGAGTCAGTCCTCATACCGACGGACCGTCGTCTTACTTTATGCATATCTTCCCAGGCAGGCTGTGCAATGGCCTGTACATTTTGTGCTACGGGTTGGGGCGGTTTCAAAAGACAACTGACAGCAGGAGAAATTGTAGGTCAGTACAGGGCTTCACAAAGTTGGGCAAATAAAGATGGTTGTGGCCCTATAACCAATATTGTGTTTATGGGCATGGGAGAACCATTGGCCAACCAGCGCTCTCTTCCAAATTCTTTGACGATTTTAAACCAGGGCTACAAAATAGGAGCTCGTCGGATTACTGTGTCAACAGTTGGGTTTGTTCCAGGGATAATTTCTTTAGCAAAGCGTCCAGAACAGTTCGGGCTTGCCCTATCACTGCATTCTCCAGTTTCCAAACTAAGGGAGGAGCTCATTCCTCTCGAAAAGCAGTTTCCGTTAGCAGACGTTTTGCAGGCTATAGATGACTTTAAACGAGACAAAGGCAGGAGGGTTACGTTGGAATATACTATGATCCGAGGGATAAACGATGATTTGGATCTTGTACATTCTTTGGGGGATATAGCTCTTCGATTTAATGCCTTCGTTAATTTGATTCCTTTCAATCCGATCCCTCAGAATGAATGGACAGCTACTGAACCAGAAAGGATCCTGGAGTTTGCAAATAGGCTGAAGAGCAGAGGGGTCTCCGTAGCCGTCAGGGAGACGCGCGGGAGAGATATTGACGCGGCATGCGGTCAATTAAAAGCTCATGCAGTGAACAACGGATAGGATCAAGTAGAGTAGCTAAAATAGGTTGGCCAGAGCACCACTTCTTGGCGATTGCTGAACTCGAGTGCCGTTGCGATTTGATTCCAAATTTCCGAGGTATTCTGGGAGAGGGCTAGGGTGGCAGTCAAAATCAACCATGTGAAAAACCTAAGAATTGGGATATATATATTTATCCCTGGTTTGTTTTTCGATAAAGCGTAGATCGAACTTTCAGGTGATATGATGTTAGAGCTTTGAGTTTTTGGACGTGGATTATACGGGTGCGCCAATGAGACATATACTTTGGGTTGACGATGAAATCGATCTACTCAAACCGCACTTATTGGTCCTGGAGGACAAGGGATATCGTGTGGATGCGATCACCAATGGTGACGATGCCTTGATACTCATAGAAAGGAACAACTACGACCTTCTTTTGCTTGACGAACAAATGCCTGGACGTAGCGGTCTGGAAATACTTGATTTGGTGCGTAAGAGCAATCTGAGATCTAGAGTGGTCATGGTGACCAAATCTGAAGAAGATATCACAATGAAAGAGGCGATTGGGCGAAGGGCTGATGACTATTTGCTGAAACCAGTTAGTCCCTTGCAGGTGTTATCTGCGGTCACAAGAGTTCTAGAAGGATCGTCAATCCGGCAAGAACATATCGTTAGAGATTTTGCAGAGCAGTTTCCAGTTCTTTCGCAGAACCTAGATAAGGCTAGGACCGAAAGTGACTTCGCAAAATTATATATGGAATTAACTGATTGGCACGTGCGCTTGGAATACTCCGATGAGAAAGGTTTACTAGATAGCGTCCAGGCTTTGTTGGCCAATCTCAGAAAAGATTTTGGATTGTGGATCAAATCAGAGTATCCAAAATGGATGCGGGGTAGTGGCAGCGACAAGCCTGTCCTTTCAGTGGATGTGATAAAACGACATCTAGTTCCTATGTTGGACGGTTCTTCGGTGATGTTTGTTCTGTTGGACTGTCTTAGGATGGATCAGTGGAAGGTGATAGCGCCAACACTAGTACCTTATTTTGAAATCGATGAATCTTACCACTACTCTATTTTACCAACCGCGACTCCCTACTGTAGGAATGCTATTTTCAGCGGCAGCTTCCCTGACAGTCTCTATAAAGATTATGGATACAGAATAGATAATCTTGTGGAGGGAGTTAGCCCAAATGATTTTGAGGATGAGCTCTTGAGAACTCATCTGCAAGATTTGTGTGGTGGTGCTATTCCCGTTTACTATGAGAAGATTACCTCCGATTTGGAAGGAAGTCGGGTTCGGGCCAGGGTGCGTTCTGCACTCAAACAGCAAGGTTCTGTAGTGGCAGCAGTATTTAATTTCGTGGACATGATGACCCATGGCAGAAGTGATTCAGCCATACTAATGGAGGTTGCTAGGGATGAGGCAGCTCTTCGAAATGTGACTCGATCTTGGTTTGAAAGGTCTACAGCCTTTTCAATCATAAAGGATGCAGCAGAAGCAGGTCACCAAATCCTGCTAACTAGCGATCATGGATCTATTTTGTGTAAAAGTCCCACTACTATCTATGCAAATAAGGATGTGACTAGTAGTTTGCGCTATAAGATTGGTAGAGATTTACGACTTGATGATCCAGCAACTTCATTTTTAACTAAGTCGAGTGAAGATATGAGGTTGCCACCCGCCCCTATGGGCACTTCTTATGCTCTTGCCCTAGACGACCATTACTTCGTTTATCAAAATCGTATTAGAGAATACCAGCGACGTTATCGAAATTCGTTTCTGCACGGAGGCATATCTCCAGAAGAAATGATTGTTCCAGTTGTGGGTTTAAAACCCAGGAACGATTTACCAATCAAAGGGGGATGATTTGAACGTCTTTGCCCAAACTTCGATGTTAGGTTGAGTTCTATTCCTCTGAAATGGGATCATTGCCTTTAATCTAAATGGACGGAATCTCCCCTACGAATGTTTCTCATTTATGAATTGAAAGGTCATACGAAGACTATAATAGAGTTCATTGTTTTGAGGATTTGTGGCTTCCTCGCAAGTAAACTTCCGATAGGTTTTGTAATGGTACTGGGTGACACGATAGGGTATATGTGCTCTTCCATCTTCCAGCTTAGGAGACCGGAGGTGGAAAAACATTTGGCACTGGCGTTTCCCGACCGAAGCTTTGAATGGAGGGAAAGAGTATCTCTTGAGAGCTATCGGCATTTCGGTAGAGAAGGCCTGGTTTTCTTGCGGTGCTCAGGTGCCGCCAAATATGGCTTTCAGAAAGATGTAGAAATAAGTGGGCTTGAAGTATTGGGAGAATCGTTACGGAAAGGATCAGGAGTAATGCTGATTTCTGGTCATTTGGGAAACTGGGAAGTAGGAGCTATTTCATTGGCGGCCAAAGGCATACCCATTGATGTGGTGATGCAGGAACAAAGAAATCCGCTTGTTGATAGCTACCTAGCGAAGTTGAGAAGTGATGCGGGCGTAGGCGTAATACACACCAGTCAGGGTGCATATTCTGTGTTAGAAAGCTTGAGGAGTGGAAGGGTAGTCGCTTGGCTTGGAGATCAAAATCCTGTTGGAAATTCAACGATGTTAGATTTTTTAGGTGTACCTTCAAGGGTTGCTAAAGAATCTGCCATCCTGACACTGAGAGCTGGGGCTACTTATTTTTTTGCTTCATCATTAGTAGTTCCTGGTGTGCCGAAAAAATATAAGGTAGAGCTTAAGAAAATTGCAATTCCGAGAAGACAGAGTAGGACAAAAATTACTGAGCAATTAACCGAGGAATCTACCAGGCTCTTAGAGGTAGCAATTCGAAGTAATCCAGATCAGTATCTTTGGCATCATAGAAGGTGGAAGAATGGAGTTGAGTGGCTTCGTAAAGAAGGTTATTCCTGTTAGGTTTGATTACAAAATAGCTACTAAATCAGAGGGAACTAGGTTAAGCAATTGATCTATATATGCATACCCGTACAAAACGCTGAAGACACTATAGGCCTGCTACTCTGGAAGATCAGGGTTGTAATGGCTGAATTTGGTCGTGATTATGAGATTTTGGTATTGGATGACGCGTCGACTGATTGCACCCGTGAAGTTTTAAAGGGTTATAGATCCAGATTGCCTTTGAGGATACTTAGAAATGATGAATCTGTAGGGGAATCAGCAGGTTTTGAATCGCTTCTGAGAGAAGCTGTCATTTCTACTAAATATCCTAAGAGAGATTCAGCAGTGACCCTGAGATCAGACTTCAGTGACAGTCCAGATGCTATTGTCCCGCTGGTTCGCGCTCTTGAGGGAGGTTCAGATATAGTCGCTGGAACACTGAAGACAGAAAAAGTAAAACCTTCTTTTTTAGTGAGTATTGCACGTTTTTTAATGGAAGTGCTTCTAGGGAAAGTGTTTTATAATGCCCCAGTATCCGATCCTTTATGTGGACTTAGGGCCTATAGATTAATAGTTCTCAAGAAAGCATTTAATGCTTCAAGTAAGAGGCCACTAGTAGCTTCAAGAGGTTGGCTGGCCAACCTTGAGTTGCTTAGTGTTCTAGCTCCCCATGCTCGCAGGGTGTCGGAAATGGCGATTGATTCTAGCTGCCAATCTGGTTTTTATTCTTCTAGATTTAGTGCAGTTGAAACTTTCAGCAATATTAGAAGGGTAAGACAAGAGGTAGTTTGGGAAAATTGACCAGGAGAAGGTGTGCGAGTTTTTTTGTGTCTTCTGACTATAAGAGTTTTTGCTGTCTCAGGCCTGGAGGCTCAAGGGGTCAGCGATAGTCTGATCCAGGAAGAGGCAGCAGTAAGTCAATTGTCTGGGAGGTACAATTTGGACCCCCTGGCAGCAGTGGTACCCTTTGGTCCAGGGGAAAGACTTACATATAATGTCAAGATAGGGATTATCAATTCTGGTAGCGCCCACATGGAAGTGTTGGGTATCGATTCCATAAGGGAAGAGCCCAGCTATCATCTTGAAATGTCTCTTAAAGGCCGTCTCCTGTTGGGTCTTGTCCAAGTAAACGATCATTATCAATCATGGCTAGGGACCAGGTCGATATCGAGCCAGCGCTATATCAGTGATGTAAATCAGCGTACATATAGTCGCTATCGTAACTTCGAGTTTCGTCCTGAAGAGATGTCTTGGGAAGAAACTGAAAGTGGAGATATGGGAAGATTAGCAACAGCTTTGCCCTTAGATGATATTTCTTTCCTCTACTTTGTGAGGACTCTTCCTCTTGAAATAGGCCAAACGTACACCTTACCCCGATACTTCAAAAAAGAGGGTAATCCAGTCGTAATAAAAGTAGAGGGAAAAAGGGTGATAGAGGTTCCTGCTGGAACGTTTAACACCATCGTCGTCCGTCCTATAATCAAGACTCGTGGGTTATTCAGTGAGGGGGGTGAGGCAGAACTGTATTTGACAGACGACGATAATAAACACCTTGTATATTTACGTTCGAAGATTCCAATTGTGGGCTCTGTGACTTTGCATTTAGAGAGTATTTCTGAAGGCAGTCCAATTCATACGGGTGTTATAGGGCCTTAATGAAGAATTAGTTTAACTTGCGGGACTAGTGGTGAAAGGCATTTCCTTAGATACCGTTCGACTAAAGTTTGTTTGGGTGTTTTTGCCCATATTACTGGTTTTTGCCAAGCCATCATCATCATCCCTTCTATATGGTGTCATGTTGTCGTTGATCGGTTTGGGGATTCGGATTTGGGCCGCTGGATTCATAAATAAATTGAATGATCTTGCCACAAATGGACCTTACGCTCATACTCGAAACCCCCTTTATCTAGGGACTCTCACCATAGGTCTGGGATTTTCCTTGGCATCAAATGAACCACTGCTGGTTCTAGTGTGTCTAACGTTTTTTTGCTCGGTCTATGTGCCAAAAATCCTTCAAGAAGCTAAAGAATTAGAGTCGAGATTCGGAGATCAGTATCGCAGTTATGCTAAGTGCGTACCTCTTATGTTCCCTAGGTATAAAGCATACCGAAATGAGTTATTACCAGATGGTGGGTCCAATGGTGGCTTCAGCTTTTATCGCTATTTGGCCAACAGAGAATGGGAGGCTTTATTGACAAGTGGGCTGGTCTTCGGGCTCCTCTTTATCAAATTTCTCACATGATAGGGTCATGTGTAGAGCTTTTATCCCTGCTTCGTAGAATCGATGAGGTAAAGGGAGGGCCCTTCGAGAGTTCGTCCTTTCACTTGGAGATAAAATTTGTAAACTCCTCTTTCTGGGAAGATCACTTCCTTAAGGGGTAGAATAAGTTGAGTCCGAGGTGGGGGTCGGCTCTCGTCCCTATTGTCGACGTCGGAATGTCCTTGGACTGTCATGGAAGGCCTCTCTCCTGGTCCAATTAAATCAATCTGGAAATCGTAGCGACCAGCATCTTTGTAGCCCCATTGAATTACAATGACCAGAACCATATCGTGTTTAGCTGGAAAACCGGGGGCTGAAAGATCATTAAAAATACCACTAATATTTAGTTTGCCGTATTCCACTTCCTTGGCTTCATCACATACAACCGATAATTGAAGGTACATGTCTTTATTCTCCCTCCGGCTTGGTTTTACTCCACCCGCCTGCACCAGGAGTGTGAACACCGACTATATCACCTTGGCGGCCCTGGAAACTTATTTTTGCTGGTAGTATTTTTTTCTTTCCGTCTCGAGTGAGAATGTTTTTTCCGGGGCTACCGTCTTCTCCTCCATGCATTCCAAGAGGTCCTCGCCTGCGCCTTTCAGTGAGTAGTGTTACTTCGGAATCCGCCAATAGCTTTATTTCTCTACGAAGTCCATCTCCCCCACAAAACAAGCCTTTTCCTCCACTTTCTCTGATGATCGAATAATGCTCTACTTGGAAGGGGTAGGCATGTTCTAGTGCTTCTATGGGAGTATTTAACGAATTTGACATATGGGTGTGAACTCCAGACAGGCCATGCCTGTTAGGGCCAGCACCCATACCTCCACCTGCAGTCTCGTAGTAAGTGAATGGCTCATCAACCCTGGGATCTGATCCGCCAATGGTGAGATTGTTCATTGTTCCTTGTGATAAAGCTGGTATTAGGTCAGGCAAAGCTTCTGCAAAAGCTAGTAGCAAGACATCAGTGATCCTCTGACTGGTTTCTACGTTCCCAGCCGCTACGCTGGCTGGGGGGTTGGCATTAACAATAGAACCATTGGGTAGAATCACATTCACGGCGGACATAGAGCCTCCACCTGCAGGAAGAGATTCCCCCAAAAGATGTTCTATCACACAACGAATGACATATCTAGTAGCTGAGGAAGTGATTGCTTCTACTGCGTTAATACCTCCAGTCACCTGTCGGCTACTTCCACTGAAATCGATATCTAATCCTTTCGAGTGTTTTATTATTTTGACACAAACTGGTATGTCAACGTTTCCAAACCCATCATCATCCATAAAATCTTTGCCGACATAAGTGCCGTTTGGTATCTTTTTTAAACCCAACAGAACAAGTCGGTCGGCATAGTCTATAAGTCGATCCATGAAGTGAAGAGTAATGCTCGATCCATGTTTGTCAGCGATTTCTAACAACCGTTTAGTTCCAGTGTGTAATGCAGCCAGTTGAGCCTCAAGGTCACCCCTCCTTTCAACTGGCGTTCTCACATTAGCCAATATTAACGAATAGAGTTCTTCATTGATCTCTCCTTTTCGATAGAGTTTAATGGGAGGAATGATCAGACCTTCCTGATAGATCTCACGAGCAAGTGGCATAGATCCTGGAGTCATACCACCTACGTCGGAGTGATGCGCTCGGGATGCGACATAGCCCAGATTGGTACTGCTATCATTTGCAATTACTGGAGATATCATTGTGATGTCTGGAAGATGGGTACCACCTCTGTAGGGATCATTAAGACATGCGACGTCGCCTTTTTCGAGAGGTCCCAGTTCATCAAGTGCAGTTTTGACACTGAGTGGCATTGCTCCCAAATGAACTGGCATGTGGTCTCCCAGGGCTACTGCTATTCCTAAAGGGTTGAAAAGGGCACACGAGTAATCCCTACGTTCCTTGATGTTAGGAGAAAACGCGGCTCTCCTAAGAGAGCTGCCCATTTCTTCAGTAAGTGCAGTAAATAATTGGCGGAAAATTTCTATAGATAGAGCTTCCGTGCTATTCTGGTCTATCATCAAGACTCCTGTTGATACTCGATCTATAGGTTAGCCTGGCAGGGTCGATAATGGTGTAATCAGTTACGCATATCTAGTCAGTCATCCAAAATATCTATTCGAGCTCTTAGAGTCTACGGACCAAGTGACGACCTAGTTTTAATTTGCTTTGTTGTCACTGTGAAAGACGATGGCACATGTCTTTGCTTGCTCGCTGCTGGCGTGTACTCAATCCATTCAGTATGTTGTCGGCCCTTAAGGCTTAGCGACATTGGAACGAATCTTGAAGTGACTACATAAATTAGACAAAAGAACCGATGTTTTCTTTGAAATCGGCCACTCATGATCGAGCGGAAATTTGCTATGGTTAATAAATTTGAAAATGATGCAGTTACTGGAGAAGAAATCCTACATCTTTCTCCGTCCCAAGCTAGGCGTTTACTAGGGCTTTACTACGAAGACGTCAGTCTGCCTTCTCCAGCGGGGGGTATCTTCCAAATTTTGAGGGTAAAGTCAGAAGATGACGGATCGGGTATAATGCTGTTGGAATGTGGATCATCGTCTTTGCGGTATTTACTGAAAATCCCTAAGGCTAAGAGAGCGGAAAAAAAAGACATTCAGACAAGATTAAAAAAGGGTGAGCAGCTATGGTGTCCCAGGCACTCTCTCCAATCTTTGCATAGAGTAGGAGATAAGTATGTCTGCCGAAAATGTGGAGTGGTATACGCTATATCCAAATAAGGCTCTGGTCCGATTCAGTGAGTCAGGACCATGGAATGGGGAAATGGCAGGTACTACCCTGAAGAAATGCTCGATGCTGATTATGGTTGTGATCGTTTTACCATTGGTCGCATGTGGACAGGGCAATCTATCTCAAAGTCCTGACACTAAAGTATGTCAGGATGGGGGTGTAGTAATTGAAGCTGAGCCAGTAAAAGTAATCTGGCTGAGTGGGGCTAGGGACAAAGAACACATACTCCCAGGTCAGGTTGAACTATATAAGGGGGAATCTGTTCAAATTGTTTCCCTAGACCACAGAGTGCATAGTG
>MDTE01096080.1_pt1 | contig 51585 bp, 52 predicted proteins | sample 811231 | NCBI WGS metagenome assembly MDTE01 (sample SAMN05326651, study PRJNA326480) | marine metagenome | isolation source: seawater | place: Indian Ocean: Red Sea | collected 2010 | reverse complement strand
GGTATCATGAACCTGAAACCCGCGGCTCCAGATGAGCCAGGCCCGCTCCCATGCAACAAAATCACAGGCTCGCCCTCTTCACCTGCCTCGGAGTAGTGAGTATTAATACCTCCAGCTTTTACCCAACTAGATCGCCAAGGTGATGCCATTATTTCTCCTGTAGGGATATTTATTGCTTCGTGAAAATGGCTGCCCCGCCAGGATTCGAACCCGGGTCAACAGTGCCAAAGACTGCTGTGCTACCACTGCACCACGGGGCAATTTATATTTGGAAACATTCACCAAGGTAGATTACGACAGTTTCGCACATGAGGTAAGTTGGTGCATCACTATTTCTGTTCCTTTCCCCAAAGTGATGACTGTGCGTGATCATTTTTCAAATTAGAAGGATAAGGAACTCCAATATGCTCAAAACCCAGCTTTGTTGCTACACGCCCTCTATTCGTGCGAGCAATAAAACCAAGTTGCATTAAGAAAGGTTCATAGACGTCCATTATTGTGTCTGCCTCCTCCCCCACTGCAGCAGATATCGTATCCAAACCAACAGGCCCACCACTAAATTGCTCTACGATTGTCTTCAGGACTCGATGATCAATTTCATCCAACCCTTGTGGATCTACTTGCAGTAAAGCAAGAGCATCATTGGCCACCTCAGGTGTGATTCGCCCATCCGCCCTAACCTGAGCAAAATCTCGTACACGTCTCAACAAACGATTTGCGACTCTTGGCGTTCCTCTTGATCTCCTAGCTAACTCTTGCGCTCCTTGATTATCCAATTCGATATTCATTATCTTCGCTGATCTAAGGAGGATTTTTCTCATAGACTCTTCATCGTAATAATCCAACCGGTAAACAGTACCAAATCTGTCACGAAGAGGGGCACTTAGCATTGCATAACGAGTAGTTGCACCAACGAGAGTAAATGGTTCAATTTTTAAATTAATGCTCTGGGCACTTAAACCTTTGCCCATTACCCAGGATAGAGAAAAATCCTCCAATGCAGGGTACAAAAGCTCTTCAACGGTTCTGGGTAAGCGATGAATTTCGTCTATAAATAAGATATCTCCTTCTTGAATTTGAGTTAATAGAGATGCCATATCTGCAACTCTTTCAATTGCGGGTCCAGCAGTAACCCTTATGCTTGTTCCCATCTCTGATGCAACAATATGAGCAAGTGTAGTTTTACCAAGACCAGGCGGACCATAGAGCAACACATGATCTAAAACTTCTTGTCTAGCCTTTGCCGCATCCAAAGCAATCCCCAGATTTTCTTTAACTGAATCCTGTCCGACATATTCGGTTAAAGAATGAGGCCTTATGCCGCTTTCAATACTGATATCTTCGATTTGTGGATCGCCAGAGACTAACCGTTCTTCCATATGTATCCTTGGAAACAAAGTAATTATGTCTAAGACATTTTAGGAATATACTGTACAAACTAGCAATGCTGGTTTTTCACATTCATTCAGTATTTGTGATGAGCTTTGTATTATTTTGACAAACATTGGGTTCATCGAAGGTAAACAGCTATTTAGAGAGATATAAATTGGCTAAAAAACCTAACAAACATTCACAGAGAGTAACTCCGTTAAATAATGAACCTGATAACTTTAAATTCCAAGAAAAAGTCAAAACGGATTCTAATTTAGAGCTTGATAGTTATTACGGGCCTCAAAGTTACTCAAAAAAAATAAACAACACTATAGAGACTCCTGGTGAATTTCCATTCACGAGAGGCATTCATCGTGAAATGTATAGAGGCCGTCTTTGGACAATGAGGCAATATTCTGGTTTCTCTACGGCAGAAGAGTCTAACCAAAGATATCGTTACCTTTTAGAGCAAGGGCAAACTGGACTATCGGTTGCTTTTGACTTACCAACACAAATTGGGTATGACTCCGATCATGAACTCTCAGCGGGTGAAGTTGGTCGCGTAGGTGTGCCCGTATCAAGCCTGGAAGATATGGAGGAACTTTTTAATGGCATTCCTCTAGCCTCAGTGACAACTTCAATGACTATTAATGCTACCGCCCCAATACTTTTGGCTTTTTATCTAGCAGTAGCAAAAAAACAAGGTTTTTCTTTTGACCAAATTCGAGGGACTACTCAAAACGATATCCTCAAGGAATATATATCTAGAGGGACTTATATTTTCCCTCCCTCTGATTCCATGAGACTTACAACAGATTTGATGGAATTTTGTGCCTACAATGTACCGAATTGGAACAGCATAAGTGTAAGCGGATACCACATGAGAGAGGCAGGAGCTACTGCCATACAAGAATTAGCCTTTACTCTAGCTAACGGAATAGCTTATATAGAGAGAGCGCTACAATCTGGACTGAAAATTGATTCTTTTGCTTCAAGAATTTCATTTTTTTTCGTTTCGCAAAATGACCTGTTCGAAGAGGTAGCTAAATTCAGGGCTGCCAGAAGAATGTGGGCTAACATAATGCGCTATAGATTTAAGGCTAAAGATCCAAAATCTTGGATGCTCAGATTTCATACACAAACAGCCGGAGTAACGCTCACAGCACAGCAAAGTGATGTCAATACTGTTAGAACTACTATTCAGGCATTAGCCGCAATATTAGGAGGGACTCAATCATTGCATGTAAATGCTAGAGACGAAGCGCTAGGGTTACCTACAGAATCTTCAGCGACATTAGCACTAAGAGCTCAACAGGTTTTAGCACTAGAAAGTGGAGTGGCTAAAACGGTAGATCCGCTAGCGGGTTCTTATTTAATTGAAAATCTCACTGACAGAATCGAAAACGAAGCCCAGGTATTAATAGATCATATAGATAGCCTTGGGGGAGCTATTAATGCTCTAGAAAAAAGATATCAACAATCCGAAATTGCGAATTCTGCATACAAGCATCAAATAGCTCTTGAATCCGATGAGAAAATAGTAATCGGCGTTAATGCATACAAATCAGGCATAGAAGAAATACCGCCGACCATTAAACCCAATGTACTTAAGATCAAAACTCAAATACAAAAACTTTCCAACCTTAGGGCCAACAGGGATGGCTTGTTAGTAGAATCTAGTTTGCGAAGGCTAAGTGAGGCACTCCGATCTTCCAATACAAACGTTATGCCATTAATCCTGGAGTGCGCAGAAGCATATGCAACGCTTGGGGAAATATCTGATGTGCTAAGAGAATCTTTTGGGGAATATAAAAATTAGTATGGACTTATAAGGCAATGAATAATCGCCCACATTGACTTGCGGATCAACTATGAACAGCAACTCTGACAACTTCTCGGCAAATGCTACAGAAGCACTGGTTGAGAACATATCAGCATTAGTCAATTCTGGAGCTACTTGGGTAGCTGTTAAAACATTTCGAGAATTTCATCCAGTTGATCAAGCAAGTGCTTTTACAGAAATCTCTGATGATGAAAAACGAGAAATTTTATCGTTGATGGAATTAGATGAGGTTGCTGCTTTCTCAAAGGAACTCGATCCAATAGATGCAGCTAGGTTGGCTAGTTTAATCTCTAAAGAAGTATTTGCAAAAGTACTTGATCTTCTTCCTCCTGAAGACGTAGCAGACATACTCCATGCTTTGCCCGACAACCTTTCAGAAACCATTCTTTTAGAATTAAAAGACCCAGTTACTATTGCTAATCTTTTGGTATTCCCTGATGACTCTGCTGGCGGTCTCATGTCACCTCTATCCTTTGTGGTGAATATTAATTCCACGGTGGGCGTTACTTTAGAAGGTTTAAGAGCAGTAGTCGAAGAAAGTGAAGGTCCAGGGGTGCTGTTCGTTGTTGATTTTTCTGGTAAACCTATTGGCTATTTAGGGATCAAACGTATAGTCCTTTCTCGAACTGCTGAAAAAATCTCAGATTTGATGAGGCCTATACCAGCCAGTGTGAATACTTATACAGACCAAGAAGAATGTGCCTTACTAATGGAACGTTATGACTTGGCAGAACTAGCAGTGACCAACCAACATGGCCAACTAGTCGGTGCCATTAGCTCGAATGATCTAAGCCATATTGCTGCAGTTGAAGCCACAGAAGACATGTTTAGAATGGCAGGAATTCCACCGGAAAGAACATCTACTTCAGTAAGGCAAGCTTTCAGAAGCAGAGCTCCATGGCTCACAATCAATCTTGCTACTACTTTTGTAGCTGCAGGGGTAATTAGCATATTTGAATCCACGATTGGTAAAGTTGCAATCTTAGCTGTATTCCTCCCCGTAGTAGCTGGTCAAGGTGGAATTGGTGGAACCCAAACGCTAACACTAGTTGTCAGAAGTATGGCTTTGGGAGAACTTTCAGGGCGCAGAGGGAAAAGAGTGCTAATGCGGGAGGCTAGTATCGGTTTGCTTAATGGGGTTTTCCTAGGAATCCTTGTTACTATCGTTGCAGCCGTTTGGCAACAAAATCTCCTCATAGGAACGCTTTTAGGAGTGGCCATGTTCGGGAATATGATTGTTGCTGGAATTGTTGGTTCGGGGGTACCTATCTTACTCAGACGTTTTAAGCTAGATCCTGCAGTTTCTTCAGCCGTTCTAGTCACCACCGTCACAGATGTACTAGGGTTTTTGTTATTTTTAGGCCTTGCGACCGCCATACTTGACATGATCGACTAAAATGCTGAATCAGTTTTAAAAAGCGTTAAACAGAAGATAGTATCTGATTAAATTCAATGTTTAACTTGTTAGCAGATCCAGGCGTCATAAATAGTTTTCTGGTTTGTCATGGTTGAAAATTCTCGCTTTTACGAAGTAGCAATTCCTCCTACAGTAGCTCGTGAATATAGAGTTCCTGCTGCTGAATCAATTCATGCTCATAAGTACAATGAAGTTAAACGAGGTCTGCAAATGGACCTGTTAAAACTCCAAGAATCCTTGATCAAATCAAAAGGTAAGTTAGTAATTGTTATAGAAGGCAGAGATGCCGCGGGTAAAGGGTCCACTTCAAAAACATTTTTAGAAAATTTGAATACGTCACATTCTGAATTAGTAGTGATGGGGGTACCAACCAAAACCCAGATGCGTACATGGCTACACTCCCATGAGGAAATTATAAATAAATCTCCAGAAGTAGTCGTTTTTGATAGGTCTTGGTACTCGAGAGCTATGATCCAGCCTGTAATGGGGTATTGTTCAATGGCGCAATACAAATACTTCATGAAACATGTCAACGAATGGGAAGAGAACCTAACTAAATCTGGAATTCATTTAATTAAGGTTTATCTTTCTGTCTCAAGAGAATCGCAAATTACACGTTTCATGATGAGGAGGAAAAGCCCACTCAAGTATTGGAAATTCAGCGCTAACGATCGTGCAGCCTTAGAAAATTGGCACCTCTATACTTATTTTAAAGAGCGGATGTTCAGTGTCACTTCAACTGACTATGCCCCGTGGTACATAATAAACTCCGATAATAAATTAGCCGCACATCTTTCAACTATGCATTTAATTCTTGACAGGCTCTCTAGCAAAAAGCCTATCAAAAGGCTACATGGTTTTGGGAATAAAAATGGGAACACCCGGCACTTGGCTTCGATGGAGGTAGATGGTGTTTGGTTCTATGGTCTCAATGAATCCCAAGTGTCAGTTTTAGAGCAGCTTAAAATACATGCAGATTAAATAAGACATCAAGCACTTTGAATTCCTACGAGAAACTAATAATTTAAAACTAATACTCTACATCGAAAATTTAGTTGAACAGATAACAGCGAAACTGGATCCGTATCTTGATTATCTGGATAAATAGGGCCAGCAAAAGTAGTTCAACTCGTTAAATTCGTGTAAGCTAAGCCCATATTTTTGAGTGGTGAATTTATGGAAATTTCTGCGAGAGAACATTTATTGACCGAAGAAGAGCATGAGATCTTTAATCGCGACGGGATTTTAACTATCAAGAGTGCTCTTACTGCTGAACAAACTGACTTTCTCAATAATCTTGTCGGTGAATACGACATGGAGTACAGGAAGAAGCACGGACTGTCATCCACTGAAAGATTATCCGATGTGGACATCGTAGGGAGGCACCCTGCGTTGCTAGATTTGCTAGACTGCCCAACTACGCTACCAAAAGTTTGGGGTATTTTAGGATGGAATATACGCCTTTATCATTCGTATTTGGTTGATACTCCACCCAACCCAGAGTCTAAGAAATTTCTTGGTTGGCACCAAGACTCAGGCCGTTTGAACGATGAACTTGAGGGGGAGCCAAGGCCTCGTATTTCTTTAAAGGTAATGTTCTGCCTTAGTGATACAACTGAAACAGGTAGAGCTAATTTCTACGTAGTACCTGGAAGCCATCTGTTTAATAAGATAGAGCTTCCACGTCTTACTAAAACTGATGAGTTACCTGAAAATGCAGTTCCAGTATTAGCGGGCCCTGGCGATGCCGTTTTATTTGATAGGAGAATATGGCACACGGCTAGCTATAACGTATGGGATCAGTCTCGGAGGGTGATTTTTTATGGGTATTCTTATCGTTGGCTTGTAGCTAATGATGAAATGACTGTAGACCCCAGCACATGGGAGGACCTTGACCCAATAAGAAGGCAACTGCTTGGCGAGCCCAGTAAAAGATCCACCAATTTCAGTCAAAACCCAGGTTTAGCTCCAGTTGGTTATGGTTTCACTTATGATGATGAAGTGCCATTGAAGCAATGGATAGAAAATCACGTTGGTGAACATGCGGTTGCCCCATAACCTTAGTATAAACAGGAGTTCTTATGCCTTCTTTTGATGTTGTATGTAAAACTGACATGGTTGAACTCGACAATGCAATAGCAGGAGTCGGTAGAGAAGTTAAGCAAAGATATGATCTTAAGGGCACTATGTGCTCCGTCGAACGTACTGGGCAAAAGATTACAATTACTGCTGATAATGACCTGCTCCTTAGGCAAATGCAGCAGGCATTAGAGACATACTGCACTCGACGTAGCGTTGATTTTTCAGTACTTCAATACATGCCACCTCAGGATGCTACTAAAGGCAGTCTTCGGCAAGAAGTCAATGTTCGTGAAGGAATAGATGACCCTACATGCAGGAAAATCATAAAGGCAGTAAAAGGCGCTAAACTGAAAGTCCAGGTATCTATCCAAGGTGATGAGCTAAGAGTTTCTGGGAAAAATCGAGATGATCTTCAAGGAACAATTGGATTTATCAAAGAAATGAACCTAGATCTCCCGCTTCAGTATGTTAACTTTCGTGACTAACAGCATCAGCTAGCACTTTATGTGATCGATTTTCCTTGCTAGTTCAATGTCCTTCTTAGTAATTCCTCCCGCATCGTGTGTGGTTACACAAAGCGATACTTTTGAGAAATTTATACTAATTTGTGGATGATGGCTTTGCTCTTCAGATAACTTGGCAATTGAATTTACGAAACTAATTGCTTTCAAAAATCCTTCTGTTTTGACTGTCTTTACAATACATCCTTTCATGTAGTGCCAGCCGTGCAAATCAACTAAAGCAGCTTCGATTTCACTTTTATAGAGTAGTTCTTTCATAAATCAAAAAACCTAAACAGCACTTATTTTGAATTTACAGCCCTTGGAATCCATTTGGTTTACCATCAAATATAATCTTTCCGTTTTCCATTGTGATTATTCGATCTGCATACGCTAAAGCCAACTCAACATCATGGGTCACTAGAAGCAAGCGGTGTCCTGATTCAGGAAGTGCTTTCAGTATTTTAAAATAATCTTCTCGTGAATTTTGGTCGACTGATGATAACGGTTCATCCATAACTGCTACGGCTTTCCGCTGTGCTATACAAAACGCTAGCCATGCTCTCTGTTTTTCACCCGCAGAAATTTCTGAGAATTGACGATCTAGAATATGAGATATCTTAAATTCATAAGATAGTTCTGTTAGCTTTTGGTCATTATTTTTTTTGTTTTTAGAAGTAAATTTTAACGCGATTTCTATCACTTCTTTAATTGTTAAATAAGGAGGATCGGTTAAAGCTTGTGGCAAATATGCAATATCTTCAGGCTTAGGAGTAATTATCTCTCCTTGATCAGGTTTTAAGCTTTGCACAATTAATTTAAGTAAAGAGGATTTACCTGAACCATTTGCACCAACTAAACAAATGAACTTGCCTTCAGTTAGGTCAAGATTAATACAACTTAGAATGCTATTACTTCCTATACGAAAACCCACATCAGCTAATTTAATCACTATTTGTACCTCCAAATCAGGTAGATCATCAGAGGTGCGCCAATGATAGTCGTGGTAAGGCCTACAGGCAGTTCTACAGGAGCAAAAACTAATCTGCCAATTTGGTCAGAGAAAATAGTGATCATCCCTCCCATCAACATAGACATAAATATCATTTTAGAAGGCGAATTTCCAACTAATCTTCTAGCAATATGGGGAGTTGCTAATGCAACAAAAGCGATAAGTCCAGCTGCGTAGACGGAGGATCCAGCCAAAATTGCTGCAATAGCCATCAATCGAATTCTGAGTTTTACAGGGTCTACACCAAGAGACCTAGAAAGATCATCGCCTAATGTAATCACGGAAAGCTTCTCGGCGGAATCTGAACACAACACTAATGAAACTAGGAGGGCACCTGAAACGAAGTAAATAGTAGTCCAGTCACTAGTAGTAAATGATCCTGAAATTAATGCTATGACCTGTGCGGGATATACTTGTCCATAGGCAACGACACTAGTTCCCAATGCCAGCATTAGGGATCCCACAGCGATTCCCATTATAGAGAATTTAATAGGGCTTAAATCTCGGTTCAAAATCAATAGCGTGAGAAAAGCGGCGATCAGAATTGAACTAAAAATTGAACCAATAAAGATGCCGTACGATGGTAGAGAAACTAGGCCTATGATAGAAACTGCGATGAAAATGGAAGCGCCTCCACCTATTCCAAAAAGGTTAGGGTCTCCCAATGGGCTACGCGCAGATAGTTGTATCAAAACACCAGACAGCCCCAACGAAGCCCCTACTAAGAATCCTAGAATCAACCGTGGCAGTCTGATAGACCAAATTACAGTAGTACCGAAATTATCGTCAGATCTAATCAATCCGCTAAAAGAATCAGCCATGCTCATATCAGAGGGTCCCACGAATATTCCGACGAAAACAAGCGCAAGCATGGCTGTTATAACAGCCATGCTTCGAAGCAGGCGATTATGGAAAATTCTACTCAGCAGGCAACGCATCCTTTAGAAATTCGACAGCATCAACAATTCTAGGCCCGGGTGATTGCAAAAACAACGATACGTCTGCTTCTATGACGTTATTCTTCCTTATGGCTTTCAGCCCAGCAAACGGAGGTATCTCCTTAATGCTATCCGATAATCTTGGTGCAGGTTCTGGCGCTGGAGTAATTGTAACAATCATATCTGGGTTTGCTTTGTAGAGAGATTCAGTCGACATCAATGCAAAACCAGGATATGGAGCAGAATCAGGAAGCCCTGCAGCTTTATTGTCTAATCCCAATGTTGAAGCTATCAATCCCGTATAAGACTCAGGCCTAGCCGCATATAAATTTCTGTCTCGATCACCAATCAGGATAAGGATGCTCGTGGGTGTATCAGTCATTTTAGCTGTAGTTAATCGTTCATCAATATCATCTATGACATCAGCAGAAACCTTCTGTTTATCAATAATTTTACCAAGTAAGGTAAGGTAGGTGGTTAAATCCTCAATACTTTCCACCTTAACCGCCATTACTTTGATACCAGCTTGAGACAAAATTCCGGCGAACCTAGCTTGAGTAATTGATTCTATGATGACCAAATCAGGTTGGTTCGCAACTATGGTTTCTATAGAAGGTTCATAAGCACTACCAACGTCCGGGATATCCTGTGCTTCAATAGGATAATTAGAGGCCCTGTCCCTCAACGATGCACTACCGCCAATTGCATATAACATTTCTGTCGCCATTGGACTGATAGTGGCAATCTTTTGAGGAACTCCATCAAATATCAATTCTTGTCCAAGAGCATCTTTGATAGATAAAGGCCAAGAGGTTTCAAAGTTTGGAGTTGGTGTTGCAATTTCCATAGTAGGTGTTGGAGTCGCTGATTGGATGGCGGATACAGTAGCAGAGGTACTTTTGGAAGTTACTTTAGCCTCTGAAGTATCTGAACAGGCGACAAAAGGTAATGCTGAAATAGCGAGAAGGAAAATGCAAAGAAATCGAAAATTAAACATGCCAGGACTCCGTCTATTATTGGTATTCAGGAATATGAATCAATAAATTTATATGTACATAGATATTATTTATTCAGTACGCACAATCATATAACAAAATCTAAAGCTCCACCTATAGTTCATGTTCAAATTTTGCCCCAAAGTGATATCTGAATGCAACGAACATTCGCTTACTAATGACTGCTAGGCCAGTGAATAAGAGCATCCAAATTGTAGTAGTAATCCAAGTATGGAAATCCCATGAAGTATAGTCAGGAAACAACAACTGGGTTGCTGAAAATACTAGTGCTTCAAGTTCGTAAGGATTCACAGCCACAACAACATCTCTAATATACCCTGATATAGTCAAAGCAATTGTAATAAATACAGAATGGGTGATGAGGAGAATAATCAAAATCCTGAAAAGGACAGGCGCAATTGTCCAAACAAAAACTAACGGTGCGAGTAGTAACGGAATGCATGTGATTAGGCTTCTACCAGGAAACCACCAACCCATCATAGTGGTCACAACAAAAGAAGATAGGAAAATCTGAGTACAGGATAAGCGAACATTCATTTACCAAAATCAATACGGTAATTTAGCAAAGTCGACACCCCAAGAGGTGTCGACTTTGAAGAAATTGAAAGCTTCAAGAAAAGCAATTAAGGGAGGGCGCCGCCAGAGCGCAGCAATTCAACAGTGCCTTCAAGATCAGTTAATTCTGAAAGTTTGATATCTGGCTGTACTACATCACCCAAAGGAGTCAGTAGACGATGCGTTTTCACACCGTCTATAAGAGGATATTCGTAAGTCTGATTAGCAAAGTAGCTCTGAGCCACAGGAGACAAAAGGAAGTTAATAAACTTGATAGCGTTTTCATCATTCTTTGCAGTTTCTAACACACCTGCACCAGATACCATCACCAATGACCCAGGTCCACCATTAGGTAAGTGATAATTCCTTGCAGAGAATTCATCACCTTCTTCAGCTATAAACCTGTAGAGGTAATAGTGATTAACTAACCCAATATCAATTTCCCCAGCAGCTACTGCAGCAACTTGAGGGGTATTCTTAGGGAATATATTAATATCGTTATCTACCAGTCCTTTTACCCACTCAAGAGTCCTTGCGTCTCCCCATTCACTGCGTAAACCCGTGACCATCGTAAGTAATGATCCATTAGTGGGTGCCCAACCAAGTTTACCTTTCCACTTGGGGTCTGTAAGAGATTCAAGATCTTTAGGTAAATCAGCCTCTTTTAGATTTTCGGGGTTATATACAAGGACTCTGGCGCGTCCCGAAACACCAATCCATAATCCACTAGGTGACTTTGCCCATTCAGGCGCAAGCTCTCTAGTAGAGCCAGGAAGGTTTGATAGTAATGATTCCACTGCTCCAAGACCTCCAGGATCTTGAGCGTAAAAAACATCTGCGGGGCTATTGGATCCTTCCTCTAGTAGCGTAGAGGCTAGCTCGGCAGTCTTACCATATTTTACTTTGACATCTATTCCACTACTCTCAGCAAATGTCTGAATCAAAGGAGCGACAAGGCTTTCACTTCGCCCAGAATAAACCACTAAGGATCCTGGATCAGAACTAGTCGGATCAGGTACGGTAGCCGCAAGGTTTGGCGCGGGGGGTTGTGAAGGAATTGGTGTAGGGTCACTCCCGCAAGCTAACAAAAAGTTTAGTGTTACTAAACTGATAGTCAATAAAGAAATATGGAACTTCATTTATATACATACTCCATAATCAGTATGTACTAATAATATATTACATCCAAGCAAAGTCAATAAGGATAGTGAGAATCTCTTCTAAATAAATTTCGAATCGGAACGGAAATGTACGCTTAAAGCAATGAGCTACCCACCTAATTCTTTAACCCAGATATAATCTTGCTGAGCTAATGCTTCATTGCCTATGGCTTTGTACGCATCTCCTCGATACTGATAGGCTAGCTGGTCTGAGGGATTGATATTTAAGGCTTGGGTGTAAGCTTTGATTGCTTCTTCATACAATCCTAAGTTCTCATAGGTAATACCTGTGTTGAAAAACGATGTGTCGTCCTCATGATCAATATCTATAATCCCAACGTCAAAAGGACCCTCATCAGCGACTCGTGAAGGTTCGTTAACCTTGCCAAGTCAGAACCGTCCATATTCATCGAGTATATTTTTGGTTTTTCAGTTCTGGCTTTGTCAAATGAGTAAAATAAATCCTGTCGTTTCAATTGCTCTGAAATTGGCAGAAGCAAAAAATCCTCAAATTTTAAGATGAAATCAACTGGTGCCGAAGGACAGAGTCGAACTGTCACGCCCTTGCGGGCAACGGTTTTTGAGACCGCCGCGTCTACCATTCCGCCACTTCGGCATACATACATTTTAAACTGATGTTGAGATTTATACACCTAAACTACAAAGCGTACTAATCTTTTGAACCGTGCTTTATCTAAATTGGTAGTTTATTGTATAAAACATTGTGTAGTATCGCCAAAACCAGAATCGATGGAGGAAATCATGAGCATTTCATTAGAGCAAGCACAGACTGCTATAGCAGCCAGTATTAAAAAATCCAATGAATTAGGCGTTAAAGTTGCAATTGCAGTCCTAGATGACAGGGCGCAAATTGTAGCCATAGCTCGTATGGATGATGCGAATTTTCAATTCCTACCTGAAGCAGCCCAAGGAAAAGCTATGGCCACCGTACTGTGGAACGGTGCTACTAGCGGAGCCCTTACCGAACGATCGAGTATGCCTATTTTTGCTGCAGTAAATCAAATGTATGGTGGTAAAGTCATATACCAACAAGGTGCAGTGCCTATTATGCAATCTGGCAAGTTGGTTGGTGCAATAGGAGCCGGTGGTGCAGCTTCGCAAGTTGACGAAGACATAGCGCAGGCTGGCGCTGACGCAATTTCTAATTAATCTAAACATCAAAATTCGAGGTGCTTCATTGGGAAAATTTGACGGAAAAGTAGCAGTGGTAACAGGAGGCGCATGGGGCATTGGCGGGGCAACTGCTAGAAAGTTGGCGTCTGAGGGTGCCAAGGTAACTATCGCAGATATAGATGATGATGCAGCGCAAGCTAACTTAAAACGAATTACAGAAGCGGGAGGAACCGCTAATGCAGTGCATGCGGATGTAGGACAACATGAAGACATACGCCGCATGATAGAAGATACAACCAAGATGTGGGGCCGGCTGGACATACTAGTCAATAACGCATTCGGAGTCGTAATGCCCAGTGGTTCTCTGGCAACCCGTGCAAACGCTATTGACACCTTAGAAGAAGATTTTGACGCTGGAATTGCACTATTGGTGAAGTCAATTTTCCTTGGTGCTAAGTATGCTGTTCCAATCATGCGAGAAACTGGTGGGGGAAGCATCGTCAATATGGCTTCGGTTCACGGGCTGGCCTATGCTCCAGGATGGATGGTATATGAAACCGGGAAGACAGCGGTCATAGGCTTAACCAAACAACTGGCTACGGAGTATGGTCCAGATGGAATTAGGGTTAATGCTATAAACCCTGGGCACATAGTTACTGAAAAGCTAGAACAATTATGGGACAAAAATCCCAGTGGACTAAAATTAATGGCAAATCAGTACCCTCTACGTAAAACAGGAGTGCCTGATGATATTGCAAATGCTGTGGCTTTTCTCTGCTCTGAGGATGCCTCATTCATAACAGGACATGCACTCACGGTAGATGGAGGTCTAACTATTCAAATTCAGGAAAATTTAGCTGTCAGAATGATTGAGTTTGCGAGAGAGAATCCCGAATTCAATAATCCTAATTATTATTAAGGAGCAAAGGTGAATTCTTTAGAAGACTTAGTTAAACCTGGATCACAACCCAAACGCTTAAATAATTCAGAAAACTTCACGTTTACTGAAGGTCCAGTCTGGGACAACGATTCTAATTTGTATTTCAGCGACTGCCCTACCCATACAACAAAGGTATTAAGGCAATCGGGGCAGTTTGAAACTTTCAGATCCCAAACTAGAAGCGGCAATGGAATGGCATTAACCCACGGTGGCGAATTACTGGTTTGCGAAGGGGTGGGCAATAAGATAAGTGCTGTAGATATTCAATCAAAATCAGTTAGGACAGTAGTTAACGAATATAATTCCTTACCTTTAAATGCTCCCAATGACTTGGTTTTAGATCGATTTGGAGGAATTTACTTCACTGATCCCGTATTTACTCACGCAGGTTCAAAACCACAACAAGATGCAGAAGCCGTCTACTACGTAAGCCATGAAAATGAAATATCTCGACTTTGGAGTGGTGCGTATAAACCAAATGGCATTGTTCTAAGGCCTGATGCAGAATCTTTACTAGTTGCGGATAGCTTTTCAAATATTATTTGGTGTATCGAATTATCTGCACCAGGAAACAGCAGGAATGTGTATGAATGGGGACATTTAGAAATTCCGAACAAAGCTTACGTTTATGATATGAATGGTAAAGAAATTTTCTTCCCCGAATATCCGGATGCTACATTAGCTGACGGAATGGCATTAGATACTATTGGAAATCTTTACGTTACTACGCAGCTAGGAATTCAAGTTCTGGATGTAAAAGGAAACCTAATTGGCATTTTGGAATTTCCTGAACAACCTGCAAATTGTGCCTTTGGTGGCCAAGATATGCAGACATTATTTGTTACCGCACAAACTTCAATTTACAGTATTGATATGAGTACTAAAGGCCTAAAGCTGCCTTTAGATTAGTTAAAAAATGGAGCGGAAGAAGGGATTCGAACCCTCGACCCTCACCTTGGCAAGGTGATGCTCTACCACTGAGCCACTTCCGCTCGGGAATATTCTACCACCATATTATTTGGTTGTTATAAAAAATGGTGCCGAGGCCCAGAATCGAACTGGGGACACCAGCATTTTCAGTGCTGTGCTCTACCGACTGAGCTACCTCGGCCCAAAATTATGCTATCCATAGCAATTTACAGTGTCAACGATCAGATTAAAAAATTTAAGCTTAAGGCCCGCTAAGTCTTGCAACACGCTTTTTGGTTTCAAGGCTTACAAATGTTTCAGTATGCCTTACTCCATCAACCGTACCAACTTTGTAATGCAAAAATGTAGCAAGCGCTTCGGAGCTAGGTAGGTTCACCCATATAAAAATATCATAGCTTCCGGTGGTGATCGCTACATGCTCAGTCTCAGAAAGAGAAGCGAGCTGTTGAGCAACTGCCTCAACTCTTGAAGGGTCAACTTGCAGGCCAATAAATGCAGAAGTATGAAACCCCATTTGTTCAGGCTCAGCAATAGCAACAACCCGAATGATTTTATCATCTATGAGCTTCGTTAAACGGCGCCTGACAGTACCTTCACTAACGCCTAAATCCCTAGCCATACTAGCATGGGATGCACGGCCATCGTTTTGCAAAGCAGAAATGATTTGGGTATTTAAATCGTCCGTGACAGGCCTCCATTCAATCCATCTAGACAGGACTTTACGACGCTTTACGCAAAATTGTCAAACTAAATGAAGTGTTTCGGAGAAATTATTACGAAACGAGACATGTTATCGGAATTATGAGCGCCTAGTGTCGCCGCGAGGTTGGAAAATTGAACCAGCACCAGGTAACTCAGAAGGTATTGATCGGGTTTTCCTTCTTGGATCTCCAAAAGGTCTTCGGGAAAGAATTCCCAGAGCTGAAGCTGCCAGGCCTAATAAGGCTACTTTCTTCAAAAAGCCTCTTCGGTCGGATCTTAAATCCCTAGCGGAATTCTGTGCCATGACTCATCTCCAAAATCAAATAGGATTTTACCGATAGCCATTAGAAATGCAAGGTCTCTACTATCTAATAGTACGTATTTCTTATTAATTTATTTGGTTTTATTGTCGTTTTTTTTCTAAATCCGCTCCATTCATTCGCAAATGAGAAAAACGTTTAATGAAAGTATGTTGACTAGCCTCCCCAAAGAGGTTTAACGTTCGGGATTGGGGCTGGATTAGTTGTTCCTATTAATGCCCTTTACCAAATACAGGTTCCTTCGGAGGATTCGCTTGAGTACCGACCCTACCTTCATTACTGCCCTAGATTGGCAGCGGGTCGGTGGCCTACTTCTTCCTTTATGGTGGCTTTTTGTCTCCATGGCCGCATTGGCACACACGCTTTTGCTTGCGTACGCGATAGTGCCTTCGTTAGGGTTCACCAAGGAATTGCCTGAATCTGCCATGAGGATCGTTAAACCACCGTTATATGGAGCGGCTTTATTCTTTTTAGCCCTTTCAATTTTCAGTGTCGTTATTTTTATTAATAGACTCGATATTCTAAAGGAGATCTTCAACAAGGGCTTGCAATAGTAGATCTTTGCCTTGCCGTTTGAAATGAATAAATTAGCAATAAAAATCGCCGTTCCTTTAATTGGCCTAGTGGTAGCACTAGTAGGCCTTTTCGTTGCCATTTTCTTCATACAGGCTTGGTGGAGCCAACCTTCAGGAATTTTTGACGTAGCTGGAATTTCTGATGGTCCAGAACAACCCATTGCTTTTCCACATACCGTTCATGTTCAGGATGCTGGGCTTGACTGTCAATTTTGCCACAGGACTGTTGGCACTGATGAGGCTGCTACAGTGCCCGCGGTTGAGCAATGTTTATTCTGCCATGACTTCGGTAGAATTGATGGTTCTCGTTCCTCTAATTCTGATGCGGAGCAAGAAATTGCTAAGTTGGTAACAGCATTTTATGGATCTGATGATGGGAAAGTGCTTCCCGCTCCTATAGATTGGATGAGAGTCCATCGTATGCCTGACCATGTACAGTTTATACATGAGCCTCATATTAGTGCTGGTTTAACCTGTTCAACGTGCCACGGCAACGTTAGTGAAATGGAAGTGGTAAAACAAGTGCGTAATCTCAAAATGCGTGACTGCGTGGATTGTCACCGTGATTTGAATGCGCCTACTGATTGTGCAACATGTCATTATTAATGAGGCTAACTGATGTCACTCTCTAGAAGACAATTCCTAAAATGGGCAGGTGCAACTGGCATAGGTGCAGTCGTTTTCAATGGCTGCACTGTTCCTCAGGAAGAAATAGTTGTTCAAAGCTCTCTGGAATTGCCTGAGGATCTTGTTACTGGAAGGGACAATTATTACGCGACTACTGCTCAGAACTTAGGTGGTAGTGAAGGTGTCCTAGTAAGAGTGATGGAAGGCCGTGCCAAAAAAATCGAAGGAAATCCTGATTACCCTCTTAATGCAGATCCTACGGGAGGATCTTTAGGTCGGCATGGTTTACGTACTGAAGCCCTCCTCCAGGAGTTATACCACCCAGACCGAATAAAACAACCGATGGTGCGTACTGGTAAGGGAGGCCCATTCAGGAGAATTGGATGGCCAGAGGCATTACAAAGGCTTCAAGAAATTCTACAGAGTTCAGATCCTGCAAAAACTCGATTAATCACTCCATCGCTCAGAGGCGCGATCGCAAAAGTAGCATCAACATTTTCTGAGGCTCATGGAACAAAGGTATTAGCATTTGACCCATTAGATGAAGCACCTCTTTACAAAGCAATTAGTGACGTGTTTGGTGAAGATGCTTTGCCAGACTTTGATATTGCCAATTCAGGTACTATTCTTTCCTTCGGCAGTGATTTCTTAGGGACTTGGGGTGCTCCAACTCACTTTTCAAGTGGTTATGGTGAATTTCGGCAAGGCAAAAATAGAAAACATCGAGGCCGATTAGTACATTTTGAACCTCGATTTTCTCTTACTTCAGCCGCAGCTGATGAATGGGTTTATGTAAATCCAGGTTCAGAAGGCCTGGTAGCTATGGCCATAGCTCACGTCATGATTGAGGATGGTAAAGTTGACAGCACTGTCGTGTCAAAACTAACGGGCGGGCGAGGCCTTAGTGCGTACAGTGGTTTCAGACCTGGCGATATATCTGAATTTTCAGGAGTTCCAGCAGATCGCATTACAAGAATTGCTCGCATGTTTGCAGACGAACACAACGGGCCTTCCCTTGCGATTGGTGGGGGTTCAGCCGGTGCGCATACCAATGGAAGCGAATCACTCAGGGCTATCTATGTGCTCAACCATTTGGCAGGAACCGTAAATAAAACAGGTGGAGTAATTCTTAATTCATCCTCAAACATTACCCGTATCCGTCCATCATCTCTGAAAGAATGGAAATCGGAGCTTGAGCTAATGCGCTCAGGTGAGGTAGAAACCATTTTAATAAAAGATGCCAATCCTGTTTACGGACTGCCGGGTGAACTAAATGCGGAGTCCTCAATTTCAAAAGTAGCTAACCTTGTTAGTTTCTCCTCTTTCCCTGACGAGACAACTGCTATTGCGGATTTGGTTTTGCCGGGGCACACAACTTTGGAAGAATGGGGGTCTGACACCCCTGACCCAGGCCCTGGTTACACTTCTATAGGGTTCCAGCAACCTGTCGTTAGAAGATTCAGGGATACCATGAGCTTTGGTGATGTTTTGCTTCAGGTAGGTAAGGACTTAGGCCTGGAGTCTGCGTTACCATGGCCTACTATGAGGCATGTAGTAAGAGATGAAGCAAAGTCTTTTCATCAAAGAAACAGTGGCTCCGTTCAGGCTCTTACGTTCGAAGAGTTCTGGAAAAAGACGTTAGAGAGAGGTGGTTGGTGGGATCTTAAAGATAGGCCTGCATCCTCTACCAATATTCCTAGGGTTCCTACATTACTACCTAAGCCAGATTTTGGATCCAACACTGCTAGTTTTCCGTTCACACTTGTTCCTTTTGAAACAGTAGCTTTAGGGAAAGGTGAATTGGCTCATTTACCCTGGCTTCAATCTACAGCAGATCCAATTACTACCGTAGCTTGGCAAACTTGGGTTGAAATTAATCCTAAAACTGCGGAAAGCTTAGGACTTAAGTTTGAAAACATAGTGGTGGTTGAATCCTCTACTGGCGAATACATTCAAGCCGCAGTTTATGTTAATCCTGCATGCCCTCCAGATATTGTGGGTGTCCCATTTGGCCAGGGCCATAAAGAATTCACCAGCTTTGCATCTGGTAGAGGTGCCAATATCTTTCAAGTTCTACGCGCTGCAGAGGACAAAAGCACTGGTGCCTTTGCTTGGTCTGCAACAAAAGTACGTTTAGCAAAAACTAACAAACGTTCAAAGCTGCCTTCATTAGAAGGTGAAGTTCCTGCTGTTCAGTTAGATGATCAGAAAATAATCGGAATCGTAACTCTAGACTCACATCACTAGAGGATATGATGAATAAAATAAATATGAGGCATCGGATATGGTATCAACACCAGACTTAGAAAGAGACTTAGCCAAGAGACCAACAGATACAAGCTGGGGAATGGTGGTCGATTTAGATCGCTGCACTGGGTGCCAAGGCTGTGTTATCGCCTGTGAGTCCGAAAATAATATACCGATCAACAACGAGACTCATTTTAACCAAGGTCGCGCAATCTCATGGATCAGAGTGGAGAGATATTGGGAGGGTGAGTTTCCCGATATTAAAGCCCGGTTTATTCCACTCTTTTGTCAGCATTGCGAAAATGCTCCATGTGAACCAGTTTGCCCTGTCTATGCTACTTATCACAACCAAGAAGGTCTTAATGTCCAGGTCTATAATCGATGCGTAGGTACTCGTTACTGCGCTAACAACTGCCCCTACCATGCTCGTAGTTTCAACTTTTGGGAACCAGTTTGGCCAGAGGACCTTCGAAATCAACTTAACCCAGATGTCACTATACGTAGTCGTGGCGTAATGGAAAAATGCACAATGTGCGTCCAGCGAATTAGAAGAGCAACCAGGTCTGGTAGTAACCCTGCTGAGGGTTCATTTGCTCCTGCTTGCGTACAGGCTTGTCCAACAAACGCACTTGTATTTGGAGATTTAAATGACTCGAATAGTAAAGTTTTTGAACTCCTAAACGATGATCGAAATTACACAGTAATGAAAGAACTCGGCACTAAGCCAAATGTAACTTACCTTAAGAAGGTAGATGCGCATGCAAAGTAACCATCATCACGACCCCATACCAGAGCCACCTAGCCACCAAGAAGTTGCAAGGGACGCCCTTAGTCGATATCAAGAGATTGGTTCGCGATATTGGATTTGGGTTGCTATCTTTGCCACTCTTACATTTTTGGGTGTTATAGCTTTTGTGGTTCGATTAAGTGAGGGTATGGATGATCGTAAGGATTGGGGATACCTAATTGGCACCATGGCGTTTTTATTAACCACGTTTGCTGCTACTCCCATAGTTTCTGCGGGTTTAAGACTGACAAAAGCTCATTTCCGTAGACCTTTTACGAGGATTGCGGAATTGAATGCATTATCCGGAATTATAATTCTTATAATCCTGATTCCCGCTTTGCAAACTTTACCTGATAGCTTAACTGACCCAGAAAAAAGAGTTCCTGATCTTTGGTTTAATTTCCCGCTGGGAGCCCCAGATGTTTGGCAGTATGTTGGTGTTGGGACAATGGTCTTAGCAGGTCTGGCGCTTCTCCATTTTATAGCTCTTCCTGATCTTGCCGCTGCGCGTGATCATCTGCAGCCATCATGGAGGCAAAGGTTGGTTTCTGCTTTGTCCTTAGGCTGGATTGGTAATTTGAGAGCTTGGAAAATTCAATATTTAGGTGTTCTTACATTTGGTGCCATTTATCTCATGAGTTACCCTTTAGTCCAGACCATGTTTTCGTCAGACTTTCATGCTAGTCAAGTTCCTGGATTAAAAGATGCTATTTTCCCAGCAACCGTTACTTTAGTAGGGCTTCAAGGGGCCGTAGCGACCCTGATTGTCTTTATGTTCGTTTTGAGACAAACAGGAGGTTATGCAAATTACATCGGGACTGATCAATTTTGGTCTCTCTCGAAGCCACTTTTGGCTTTTTCACTTTTATGGTTTTATTTCTGGTGGGCTAGTTTCTTAACTTTTTGGTACGGCAGAACAGACGGAGAAGTTAACGTTCTTCAGTTATTGTTCTTAGGGCCTTATCGTGAAGTATTCATGGCCTCATTGTTTTTGAACTTTTTAGGGCCTATGCTAGCTTTGATTTGGAATCCTGTACGAAAAAGTGTTTGGGGCCCAACTCTAGTAGCCGTATTCATACTTATTGGATCCTGGCTAAACATGATGCGCATATACGTTTCTGCATCTTCGGTTCCAGATTCTGAGTTAGGGAATCATTACTTACATGAGGTTCCCTCTGGAATGCTAATGCCAAACTTAGGCGATCTAATGATGTCAGTAGGCGCAATTAGTGCTTCTGCATTGATCTTCTTGTTGGCCAGCAAAGTCATCCCAGTAATTTCAATCTGGGAAATTGGTGAAGGTTTAAGATTAGTTAAAGTACGTCGCTTTTATGGGCGATGGGTAAGGGTGATAGCCAAATCGCATTAGGTCAACCTAGGCGAGAGGTATAAAGATGTATTACAGGCGAGTAGTAACAGACGCACAAATTAATGAAGAGCTTCTGGATAATGTTTTCAACCTTAGGCTCAGGTGGCTTGTTGTTCTAGCAATATGCAGCGTATTTGTTGCAATTGGTTTGAGTGCCGCCGGCTATCTTATAAATCAAGGTTTAGGAGTAACCGGGCTCAATAGGCCTGTGATGTGGGGTTTCTTTATTACCAACTTCATTTTCTGGGTTGGTATTAGTCATGCCGGTGTAATGATTTCTGCTATTTTACGGCTAAGTCAAGCTGAGTGGCGTAGGCCGATGGTTCGTGCTGCCGAGACTATGACTGTTTTTGCGTTAATGTGTTCTCTATTAATGCCGGTAATTCACGCAGGCCGTCCTTGGCGCATTATTTACTGGGTACTACCTTATGATTTTGCTCGAGGAATCTGGCCAGATGTTCGGTCTCCTTTAGTTTGGGACCCAGTTGCTATCACTACTTACTTAACCAGCAGTATGCTTTTTGTTTTCACGGCTCTAATCCCCGACTTTGCAGTCATCCGTGATCGGTCTACTGGTTGGAGGAAAGTTATATATGGCGCTCTATCACTAGGTTGGCATGGGAGTCCACGCCAATGGAAATTACAAGGGATTGCTGGGATATTGCTTTCTGCTTTAATTCTTCCTGTCTTTGTTTCTGTCCATTCAATAGTTTCTTGGGACTTTGGTGTTAGCTTAGTCCCAGCATGGCACGTCACTGTATTTGCACCATATTTTGTTATCGGTGCGGTACTGTCTGGTGTCTCTGCGGTTGTAACCCTAATGATCATTATGAGAAGCCTCTTCAAATTACATAATTACATCTGGGAAGAACATATTGACGGGCTTGCAAGGCTACTTGTGGTTGTTGCAGTTGGATGGCATTTCCTCTTCTGGTTAGAGCTTGTATTCGCTTTATGGCTAATGGAAGATCAAGAAGTCACTGTTTGGATATTACGATTGTTTGAACCACCCTGGAGCTGGTTCTTCTTTGTCTTCTATTTCTTTTCTTTTGCACTTCCTGTTCCCCTGTGGATGATCAGGAGGGTAAGAAGAAGCTGGCAATGGATGCTTTGGACTAGCTTATTAGTTAATGTTGGAATGTTCTTTGAAAGGCTGATCATTATTGTTCCAGCACTGATGAGGAAAGGGCCCATTACTTTTCAGTATGGCACCTATAGTCCAAGCCCTATTGAATTCATGATAGTTGGAGCTACTTTCTTTTTAGTTGGGTTCTTATTATTAATGTTCAGTAAGTTCGTACCACTAATTCCTTTGTGGGAAGAAAAAGAAGGACAGAAACTAATTGATGAAGTGCAAGTAGGACGTGTTACTGTCCCAGCATTGGTTAAGGAGTAGGCGCGATGGCAGATACTAAACTACTGGGTTTATTCGAAGACCCACAACAAGCCGCAGATGCAATCACAGCTTTGCGAGATGATGGTTTTCCACATGAAGACATCGATGTCTATTCAGGAAGTCCATTCCCAGAGGGTACGTTTGGGGAATATGAAGCACCACATCGGCTATATGTATTCCCGATAGTTGGAGCCATGGTTGGTTTTGCTCTGGGTTTGCTTCTTACTGCAGGTACTCAAATTTCCTATCCCCTAGTTACTGGTGGGAAACCTATCTTAAGCATTCCGCCAATGACAGTCATTATGTATGAGCTAACCATGCTTCACGCGATTATCTTTACAGTTTTAGGGATTTTATTTGAATCAAGGTTGCCTAAGAGAAGTCTTGGAGTTTATGACACTCGAATTACCGAAGGGTACATTGGTATAGTAGTTGCTTGTCCGGATTCAAGGGCAAAAGATGCTGAAACTAGCCTTAAAAAGTCCGGTGCAGAAGATATTAAGCAGGAGGGCAAATAACTGGCATGCGTTTTGCTGTGAATTTGAAGAGGTTTATTTGGCTAGTAGCTTTGATGCTTCCTGCATTAATACTCATTGCGTGTGAACCAGGTGATCCGGGGCGATCAACAGGAGCATACAAAATCGATATTTTCCAGGAGATGCATTACAACCAGACATACAAATCTCAAGAACCTCCGAGAATGCTGCCTCCTGAACATTCCATTCCAATTAGCGGCGGTCTTTCCGACTTGCCAGAATCTCGTGCAGAAGCATCTAGTTTGTCTAACCCAATATCAAAGTCTACTCAAGTTTTATCACGCGCAGCGCTAATTTATAACATCAATTGTGCGTCTTGCCATGGTGATACTGCCGAAGGTGATGGGTATGTTGGGTTAAAATTTGTAGAATACGGTGCTCCTCAGCCACCTTCCTTTTCAAGTTCACGTATTATGGATCTCACTTCAGGTGAGGCATATCATTCACTCACAAAGGGTTATGGTTATATGCCTGCATTTGGAAAGCTACTTACTGATCAAGATAGATGGGGTCTAATCAGCTTGGTCGAATTGGAAGCAGAAAAGCGCACCGCATTACTAAAAGCTCCTGAAAATCAGGCTTCAGGTGGCAACTAACAGTCGATTTAAAGTTGCTTTGAACATATGCACATCACTCAACCTGTTCTTCGTATAAGTTTGATCATTTTTGTCCCTTTTTTCATTTTAAGCTTGCCTACTACCCACGCTGAAACTTCTGAACTAGATAATCCTGATTCTTCTTTTGAAAACCAGGCAATTAATTTGGACAATCAACTGATGTGCCCTATATGCCCTGGTGAGACATTGCGTCAATCACAAACAACAATTGCCAAGCAAATGAGAGGCATTATAAGAAACAAACTCGCTAATGGTGAAAGTCCCGACCAAATCAAAAATTATTTTGTTTCAGTATACGGTCAGTCTATTCTTGCTGAACCCCCGTCTGAAGGTGCTGGGCTTCTTGCTTGGGCACTACCGCCATTCGCAATATTCACAGGTTTATTTATTCTGATATTGACCTTAAGAGCCATGAAGAAAAAAACACCCGATTCAATTGTTCAGTCTGGTAGTCTAGAGATTAATACTCAAAAACAATTGGATCCTTTCATAGCCATGGTTGATGAAGAGCTGAAATCAGGCAGGGATTGATTTAATTAAATTCATATTTTTGTTTTGTTAAGAGGAGATATGGCGGAACTCGGAACAATGGCGGTAATAGTAGCGCTAATCCTTGCTGTTTATGGCATTTCTATTACCTTTGCCGGGTTCAAATTCCAAAATGACCGTTGGATTTTAAGTGGGAAAAGAGCTACTCTCTCAATTCCAATTGCTCTCGGCTTAGCAACACTTGTCCTTGTGCTAGCATTCTTAAATAACGATTTCAGCATCAAGTATGTTGCCCAGCATTCTAGTCTTTCTATGCCAAGGATATACACTTGGGTGGCTTTTTATGCAGGCAATGAAGGTTCTTTGCTATTTGTAGCTTTTTCTCTTTCATTTGTTTCTGCCATTGCAATTAGTAGATCAAAAATCTCTACGGAAAATCATTTCGCTGCTACAAACTTAGTATTGTTACTAATTATCGGCTTTTTTGTTTTGGTTCTATCGGTACTTGCCAATCCTTTTTCGCAATTACCTTCTACTCCGGTAGATGGGCAAGGGATTAACCCCTTGCTAACGCACCCTGGGATGTTTATTCATCCTCCCTTAATCATGACTGGACTAATAATTATCGCTATACCATTCTCCAATGCTATGGGAGCTCTTATATCTGGCCAAATCGATGATCAATGGGTTGATTCAGGAAGATTTTGGGGCTTAATTGCCTGGTCAATGCTTGGAATTGGTTTATTACTCGGTGCATGGTGGGCCTATACAATTCTTGGATGGGGTGGTTATTGGGCTTGGGATCCTGTTGAAAATGCTGCATTCATGCCATGGTTAGGCATGACTGCTTTTATTCATTCCATAATGGTTCAAAAGAGAAGAGGGATGTTTCGTCTATGGAATATTGTCCTTATAAATATTTCCTTTTCACTTGGAGCATTCGGGATTTTTATCAACCGTGGAGGCCCCGTCCCTTCAGTTCATTCCTTCGGTGCATCCACACTTGGATGGGTTTTTCTTATCTTCTTAGGGGTTACAGTGCTTGGTTCTTTTGGTATTTTTTTCTATAGGTTGGCGTATTTAAAATCAAAAACAAGCCTTGAGTCTTATATGTCTCGAGAATCTTCATTCTTGGTCAACAATTTGCTTTTGCTATCAGTAGCTTTTATTACCTTATGGGGTGTTGTATTTCCTCTAATATCTGAACTTTGGACAGGCACTACTCTTACCGTAGGTGAGCCGTTTTTTAATAAGTTAAATGGTCCGCTGCTATTAGTATTAATCGTACTAATGGGAGTCGGACCATTACTTCCTTGGAGGCGTTCTACAAGGAAATCAGTAATCAATGCATTAGCTATTCCTCTTTTAATAACTCTGGTATTTTTTGTGGCTTTATTGCTATATAAGGTCCATAAACCAGTTGCCCTAATTTCTTTTACCGCCAGTTTTTTTGTCCTAGCTTCGATTTCTCAGGAGTGGGTTCGCGGTTCTATTTCATTAAGTAAATCTGGTGGGCACCATAATTACTTAATTAGCTTTATAAAGTTGTTATCAGGGAATAGGCCAAGGTACGGAGGCTATATTGTTCATATAGGAATTGTACTTCTAGCTTTCGGTATAATCGGTTCGCAGTTCTACAACCTTGAAAAAGACGTAATTTTAAGCCCCGGTCAAACAGCTACAATAGGGAATTATCAAATAAAATTTTCTGGAACAACCACTGTGCCTTTTAACGATAGAACTGAAAGAACAGCACTCATGGAAGTCTCAAAAAATGGCACTCTTGTAACAAGGATTAATGCTTGGCAGGCCCTGTATCCATCTTTTTCAATGCTATCCACAAGAGCTGCTATTCACTCAACTCCCAAAGAAGATATCTATATAATGTTCAGCGAGCTACAGCCAGATGGGAAAAGTGCGGTTTTCCGACTACTAATTAATCCCCTTGTATGGTGGATGTGGGTCGCGGGTCCATTTGTAATTTTAGGAACACTCTTAGCACTGTGGCCAATTAGTCGGAAGAATATACAAATTGAAACTTCCTAGGGCTATTGCTTGATTTTTGAAAATAATGGAGTTTGATTTTGGCATCAATTTTCGCAACCTTACTTGTGCTTGTTTGTCTTTTTCTCATACTCGAACCACTGATTCGTAAAAAAAGTGAAGCCGAAAGTGTTGAACAACTCCTGGAAAATCATGAATTAGAATTTTTACAGTTGCGCGAGAGGATCTATGAAGAAATCAGGACGCTCCAACAAGAATGGCTTATAAAAAGCGTTTCTGAAGAATCTTATAAAACTGAAATCGATAGACTTCGCCTTGAAGCTGCAGCGTTGCTAAGGGATCAAACTGCGGGAAGGAATAAAATAGTTGAACTCCAAAGCGATTTAGAGTCTGCAATTGGAGAGTCGCGTTGAAATCTCTCTCGGTTCTATTATTAGTATCACTAATTACACTTCTAACGACTGGATTAGCTTTCAGTGACACCCATCACAACATATCAGGCACAGTCTTAAATGGAACGCCTGGTTTTGTATTAGAGGGTGACCAAGCTTCTGTAAAGCTAAATGTTTTAGAAGGAATAGTTTCAATAGAAGAAAGGTTCACGACAATCGAGCAGGATGGGACTTTCAGCTTTGAACAGGTTGATCTCGAACCAGCGCGCGTATACGTGATAAGCGTCCAGTACAAAGGGGTTACTTATTCAGAATCTCTGAGCTTAGGCGAACTGCAAAGCCCAATAATAATAACGGTTTACGAAACCAACGAATCTTCTAACATTTTAACTTTCGAATCTTACAATGTGATCGTTACGGGTACTGATCCTCAGAATAGAATGATTGAGATTCTTGAGAGAGTTTCAATTAAAAACGAAAGTGGCACCACATTTTCCCCCAAATTCCTAGAAGATTCCGAGATGATGCCTGATTTACTAAGGTTTGCTTTACCGATTGGAGCAAAAAATCTGGATGTGCGTTCAAATTTAATTGGAGGTCAAATATTGGAAGTTGATCGCGGATTTGCGATTGATACTCCGATACCACCAACAACCGATGAACCTCATTATCTGGAGTTCATATATAGGATTGAATATGAAGGCCAAAAAATTGACATCAGCAGGAATATGCGATTTGGAGCAGAGTATTTTCGGTTTGTAGTCCCGCTAAGCTCTGGTATTGGTACATCAAGTCATTTAAACGATCTGGGTAGAGCAGAGATTGGAAATCGTGAATTCCAACTTCTAGAAACTGAGGGAATTGAAGGTGGTTTTTTCCTCGATTTATTCATAGAAGGACTACCTCAGCCAACTGTGATTAATCATATAAATCGTTTATTAAATGGTGCGTATATTAAATATGCACTTCCTTCAATATTTGTTTTTGTACTCTTATTAGCAATTTATAGGACTCGAAAGAATGGGTTTAATAACAGCCACCACGAACATGAACTCAAGTTATTACGCGAAAAATTAAATGAATCCAAATTGCGGAAAAACCTACCTGATGGACGCTAAAATAAAGCTATTTGATATCCAAAAAAGATAGTTCGTACATACGTTGTTATAATGTTGTACAAACATAGGTAGCGGCATGCAAGATTTAGAAAATAACAAAACCGTAAAATCACTTAGAGTTAACAACCTTTCAAAAAGATTTGGTGAAATTCCTGCTGTCGCTAACGTATCTTTTGACGTAGAAGAAGGATCCATAATGGCCCTTTTGGGTCCGAGCGGATGCGGTAAAACTACCACACTTAGGTTAATAGCAGGTTTCGAAAGCCCAGAAAAAGGAAATATTGAGTTAAATGGTGAAGTTGTTGCCAATTCAGATACTTTCATTCCGCCTGAAAAAAGACATGTAGGTATGGTATTTCAAGACTATGCTCTTTTTCCCCATCTATCAGTTTTTGACAATGTTGCATTTGGACTGAAGCGCAACAACAGGAAAGTTGAAAGAAATAAGAACTTATCAATAAAAAACGGTACACAAAAAGCACTTTCACTGGTCGGGCTCAGCAGGTTTCATGACAAAATGCCTCACGAATTATCAGGAGGGGAACAGCAAAGAGTTGCCCTTGCAAGGGCTTTAGCGCCTGAACCTTCCATTCTTCTCTTAGACGAACCTTTTTCCAATTTAGATGCTGCGTTAAGAAAGAAGCTACGCAGTGATGTAAAGCTGATACTTAAGCAGGCAGGCTGCTCAACCGTATTTGTCACACACGATCAAGATGAGGCGTTCCTTTTAGCAGACCAAATTGGCCTTATGCTGAACGGAAATGTAGTGCAGGTGGGCACTCCGTTAGATGTGTATTCCAATCCCGTCAATCTAAATGCTGCTGCCCTCTTAGGGGACACAAATATAATTGAAGGTATAGCCCAAAATGGCAAGGTGGAAACTTTCATAGGCCAACACCTCACAAATAGCGATGTCAACGGCAAAGTTAATGTATTAATAAGGCCTGAATCAATAACAATCATGTCTTCTATATCAGGTGATAGTAATGGCGAAATTATTGAAAAAGAATTCTACGGTGACCACGAAGTCATAATAATCCAGCTATCTAGTAAGGAGCTTTTGCGCGTCCCACATCCTCCCAATTCTAAATTCGCAGTTGGCACAAATGTATCCGTGAGAGTAACCAGTCCCTTAAGCATTTTCAAGAAAAAGTAGAACCAGCCAGCATCCTAAAGAGGTTATTAGGAGAATAAATCTCTTTCTGGAGGCTGGTAGAGTTTATGGGCTAAAATGATCAGCGGAAATACCACTAGCCACAGTCCAATAATTGCTATCAGGCAAGCGAAATATGAAACTGTGGGAAAATCAGTCAACCTTGATACTAAGGCCCAAACGTGCATGCCAGCCCATGCTGTGATTAGGAGTATCACAAACCAATTTATAATTCTTTTTAGAAGTGCGAATATGACATCCCAAGCAATTATTCGTAAATAGGTCATGATGATTATCCTTAGCTAAATTCACCTATGCTAAGGCTATTTGTATAGATTACGAGTGTCAACAGAATAATGTAGCATGAACTCATGAGAGAAAAAGAAAACTTTTTATTACCATCTGCAATAAAACCTGAGGTCGTGGTAACGGATATAGCCTTTGCCGAAGGTCCAGCTGCTGCAGATGATGGGTATATTTATTTCGTTAATTACAAAAGATTAGGCACAATAGGCCGTTACTTTCCAGGTGGTTCTCCAGAAGTTTGGGCAGAAACTGGCGGCCAAGCCAATGGTTTGAAATATGATCCCAGAGGCTTCATTGTTGTGGCTGATTTTGGCGGTCAGCGAATTACTCGATTTAGTTTAAAGACCAGAAAAATGGAAATTATAACTAGCGAATATGAAGGCAGCCCCTATTTAGGGCCCAATGACCTTTGCCTAGATCCTCACGGCGATATAGTTTTCACAGACCCCACAGGAAGCAGCATAGATAATCCTATAGGTAGTATTTATAAAATTAAAACTGCAAAAGATGGATTAGCAAAAACAATCATTCGCCTTGACAATAAATTAGCTTTTCCCAATGGCCTTGCATTCCACCCTGACGGTTCAAAATTATACTTAGCAGAGTCCGGGACTAATAGGCTTCTTAGTTATTCTGTTGATGAAGACGGGTTGCTATCAGATAAAAAAATAGTAATGCAATTTACTACTGACACGTTGGATGGTATTTCTTTTGACCAATTCTCTAACCTATGGATTGCAAGATGGACTAATGGAACTATCGACGTAGTAGACATCTCTGTAGGTTCATTAATCAAAAGCTACAAATTGGGAGAACGAGTCACAAATATGTGCTGGTTAAATGGCTACTTATACGTAACCATTGCAGGAAACGGAACCATTGTTCGAATACCTGTTTGGCAGTGAAATTCAGCTAGTCACCAATAAATTAACATAATGCTGGTTGCGAGGTTCGTCTGCTTTGTCGATAATGCAGTACGGTATACTGCAACTCCACGGAGGCTTCCATTGCATCCTTTTAAGTACATTGCTCCAGAAAATATTGACCAGGTTCTCAATTTATTGTCGGAATACGGAGAAAGGGCTAGGCTTTTAGCTGGTGGAACTGACATATTAGTTCAAACCCGTACCGGCAGATTTGATTTAGACGCGCTAATTGATTTAAAGCATATAGCCGAAACCACTAAATTAATTCTTGGTCCGGAAAGTCTTGTTTTAGGTGCAGCGGTACCTTGTTATCAAATCTATGAAAACCCAGAAATAGTTGCAAATTTTCCCGGTATTACGGATGCTGCTTCATTAATTGGTGGAATTCAGATTCAGTCGCGAGCAAGTTTAGGAGGCAATCTTTGCAATTCTACCCCTAGCGCTGACGGCATATGCCCTCTAATTGTCCATAACTCAACTGCAAATATTGTTGGGCCTAATGGGCCAAAGTCAATTCCAGTTGCAGCATTTTGCACTGGTCCTGGCAAGAATGTATTAGCGAAAGGTGAGTTTTTAGTAAGCATAAATATACCCACCCCAAAGTCTGGCTTTGGATCAGCATACGAACGATTTATACCAAGGAATGAAATGGACATAGCTGTAGCCGGAGTTGCAAGTTCAATACAGCTAAGTGATGATGGTAATACCATAGAGGCTGCAAGGATTGCACTTGCTGCTGTGGGACCTACTCCTATAGTCGCTGAAACTTCAAACCAATTTTTAATAGGTAAGCAACCTTCAGAGGAATCCTTCTACGAAGCAGCAGAGTTAGCAGCATCGGCAGCTTCGCCTATAGATGATATGCGCGGCGATATCGAGTTTCGCCAAAAACTAGTAAATGTTCTCACAAGGCGTACGCTAAATACAGCACTAAAACGTGCTCGGAGTAATTCATGACAGAAATAGACTCAGTAAGCAAAATAATAGTTAAAACTACAATCAATCAAGAAAATATGGAATTGTTAATCTCACCGCATCAAAGTTTGCTTGAAATGTTGCGAGAGGTAGCTGGACTCACTGGAACAAAAGAGGGCTGCAATGATGGAAATTGTGGTGCCTGTACAGTTAATCTTGATGGAAGGATCGTTGATTCTTGTTTAGTTTTAGGTGCGGAGACTGAAGGTAAGTCCATTGAAACTATAGAAGGAATTGCAAAGGACGGAGGAAATTTGCATCCCTTACAACAAGCATTCCTTGAAGAAGCAGCCCTTCAATGTGGAATTTGTACTCCTGGCTTTTTGGTATCGGCTAAGGCATTACTTGAAAAAGAACCCAATCCAGATGAACAGAGGATTCGCCTTTGGTTAGCAGGTAATCTTTGTCGGTGCACGGGCTACGACAAAATAATCAGAGCTGTTCAAAAGGTCGCTGAAGATAATAATTAAACATGCCTACTCTTTTTATCCCGATAGAAATGAGAAAACTCACAAACGGGGCGAAAAGCATTGAAGTCGCTGGTATTACACTCCGTGATGCAGTTTCTGAATTAAATGGGCTTTTCCCAGGGATTCAGGATGAGATTTTTTCTGGCACTCGAATCCGGCCTGGATTAGCTGCTGTCATTGATGGAGAGCAGACTGTAGAAGGTCCTCGAGCAAAATTAAAAATAAATTCCGAAGTGCATTTTTTAAAACCTATTTCAGGTGGATGCTGAAATATACTGGTACCCCTGCTGGGACTCGAACCCAGGCACATGGTTTAGGAAACCAATGCTCTATCCTCTGAGCTACAGGGGCACTTTTACTAGGCGTGTGAATCGCAGAAGTAATTTGGCTCCCGCGGTAGGACTCGAACCTACGACCAATCGGTTAACAGCCGACCGCTCTACCACTGAGCTACGCGGGAACAATTTAGTGACTATTTTAGCATCGTTTGTCTTTGGTAACAGATCTTTAATTACAAATAGGGATTGTTGCCTGAAAACTGATACCAACCTATAGTTTTACCATTATATCGTTTTGAAGGGGATATAGCTCAACTGGGAGAGCGCCGCGTTCGCAATGCGGAGGTTGGGGGTTCGAGTCCCCCTATCTCCACCAGATCAAACAAAGCTCTCAACCATATCCAAATATTTACTACCCGCACCAGTATTCATGAGCACAACCTCACTATCTTTTGTTAAAAACCCGGACAAGAGCAGTTTTTTATATGCCGCTAAAGTTGCAGCCCCTTCTGGGGCCGCCCACAAACCTTCAAAAGAGGCGAAGATTTTCATATTTTCTACAATTTCTTGATCTGAGACAGTAATAGCAGTGCCTCCGCTTTTACGAACTGAATCTAATATCAAATAATCTCCAATTGCGGAGGGGACACGAATCCCTGCAGCGATAGTGCTTGCGTTCTCCCAAGGCTCAGCAAATTTTTTACCTTGTTCGTATGCGCGAACAATCGGAGCGCATCCTTCGGACTGGACCACTACCATTTTGGGCCTATCTGATCCTATCCAACCAAGTGATTGCATTTCATCAAATGCCTTCCACATTCCTACAATCCCAGTACCACCGCCAGTTGGGTAAATAATAACTTCAGGAACCCGCCACCCAAGTGAGGATGCAATCTCATAACCCATGGTTTTTTTGCCCTCGACCCTATAAGGCTCCTTAAGGGTCGAAACATCAAACAACTCTAATTCCTTTGCCATTTTTTGTGCCAATACTCCGGCATCAGAAATTAAACCGTCTACCAGGGTTACTTTTGCTCCTGCCAATGCTGCCTCAAATCTATTTGCTTGAGGCGCATCATTAGGCATGAAAACATGTGCTTCAATACCAGCTTTAGCACAATATGCAGCTAAGGCACCTGCTGCATTACCCGCTGAGGGCAACGTTAATTTCTTGATGCCCAGTTCATGAGCTTTAGAGACAGCGGCTGAAAGTCCTCTAGCTTTGAATGATCCAGTTGGGTTTGCACTTTCATCTTTAATCCAAATCTGAGAAGTCTCTAATAAGGATTCCAATCTTGAAGCCCTTAATAAAGGGGTATTTCCTTCATCCAAACTAACGATATTCTCAGGACTTTTTATTGGCATTAATTCGTTAAAGCGCCACATTGACGATCTGCGGCCATAAACTTTGTCACGATCTATTATATTTTTTGCTTTTTCTAAGTCGTATCTTGCAAAAAGGACCTTTCCGCATGCAGTACAAAGCTTATTGAGCTTTTCACTTTTAACGGCCAGTCCGCATGCAGTACATTCAAGGTGTGTAATTAAACTGTGCATCTATGCATTCGCCAAAAACTAATTTCTGTTGCGCCAATTCCATTTACGTGAGTCGCGAGAAGTACTCGCGTCTTCATCGATAGGATGTCCTCTCCATCTTTTTTCGTACCTTGGTTTTCTTTTATTGAAAAACAATATGTACGAGAAAATCACTACTACTAAACCTGACCAAAACAAGTACATATTTAAAGCGAAAATTGAAGCAAACAAAAGAAGTACGCCCAGCAGGAGAAGGTTTGTAGGTTTAAGTAAAGTTCCTCCTCGATAGTTTCGGTTTTGAATCGCCCTATTCCTAATAGGAGTCAAGACAGTCATTCTGTTTCTTTTTTTCCTAGGTAGAGGTTTTTTGCTAGATTTAGCTAAAATTTCTTCTATTTCTTTTCTGTATCTTTGTTCTTCGGGCATATTTAAAATTAACCTACTGAAATCCGGAATTTATTGAATCAAACGTCGTCAATAGCTACAAGCTATGATGAACTTAAAGTCATAATAGTTTTATCGTGCTTCTACTCTTTGTTTGTTTATTGATATATAGGATCAGAGCAGTGAGTCCTTCAACTGTTTTCGAGTTGCCCAAATGCCCACCATCTACCCCACGTAGCCCTGCAATACAATCAGCTAATTCCATCGTAAATTTTTTTGACTCCAAATCATCACCGCAAATAATGATATCGCCATTTATTTCAGTGTCAGGCTTTAGTAGATCTTGGGCACTTAAATTTTGAAAACCACTTGTGACAATACAGTCAGGTACGCGAGCTTGTATCAGCTCAGCTGCTGAGCCTTCGGCAACAGTTAGTGCCTTTGGATAACCACTCCTAAAGTCCATTGGTGCAATTACTGAAATAACCAACTTTCCTGATAAACAATCTTCAAAATCCGATACAGCTTGATCTAATCCTTCATACGGAATAGAAAATACGATGCAATCCGATTTTTCAATAGCCGCTCTGTTTGTATGACCAGATACATGTATTCCTGGCTTTATTAATTTTAATGAATTGGCAGCATCACGAGCCCTCACCTCGTCACGTGAGCCTAAAATCAAATGATGCCCGGCCATTGCCCATCTTAATGCCAAACCACGGCCCTCGGGGCCTGTACCACCTATAATTGCAATATCAGCCATACACCTGAGGATATTAGCTATGCTTATTACACACAATACAAAACCAAACTAATATGATCTCTAAATGATTTCAGAAATTAAAGTATTAGATTTAAGTGATAAACGAGGAATAATGTGCTCTAAGGTTTTGTCGGGCCTTGGAGCACAAGTAATTCAGGTCGAACCTATAGCTGGATCAGATGCTCGCATGCAAGGTCCATTTATAAATGATGTTCCCGGTATTGAACGCAGCTTATATTGGCATGCCTATGCAACCGACCGACGATCTATGACTTTAGACTTAACATTAACTCGGGGTCGACAAATTTTTAAAGATTTAGTTAGAAGGTCCGACGTTGTAATCGAGTCAAGTGATCCTGGTTATTTGCCCTCTTTAAATTTAGGCTACTCTGATTTGGTAAAAGTTAAGACCGATATAATTATGGCCAGTGTTACCCCCTTTGGGCAGACAGGGCCTAAAAGTGATTACCTAGCAACGGATTTGACTGGAGTCGCACTGGGAGGATCAATGTACCTCACCGGCGAAAAAGATCGTGCTCCTGTACGAATAGGTCACTCTCAACAATTTTGGCTTTTAGGAGGGGCGGCAGCTTCTGCAGGTGTAATGATCGCTGCTTTCCATCATTCTCAAACCGGGGAAGGTCAATATATAGATGTTTCTTGCCAGCAAGCAGTTTCGCGCACTCTATCTCACGCCCCACAAATATGGGACCTATCAGGCGAAAACTTATCTCGTAATGGTGCATACCGAAAGATCGGTAATGTCAGTATGAGGATCACTTATCCATGCTCTGATGGCGAAGTTTCATTTTTTTATCCCGCAGGAAAAGTGGGAGCAAGAAGCATGGATGGGCTAGCAAAATGGATGAGTAATGAAGGTGTTCATGAAAAAGCAATCACCAATGTTGATTGGAGTAAATTTGAATTCGGAACAATTTCTCAAGAAGTTCTTGATGACCTTGAAAGTGCCTTACTTAAGTTCTTTTCAAATAAAACTAAGTCTGAACTTTCCGCGGGAGCTGTCAAATTTCGTGTAATACTTTTTCAGCTAAACAGCTCTGAGGATTTATTGAATAACGCACAATTAAGGGCTAGGGGCTTTTGGACTCCGCTAAATCATCCCCTTGAATCGAACAATTTCCGGCACTCCCAATTACAACACCCCGGTGGCTTTGCCAGTATTGATAATTTCAATTTAGGCCCCAAAGCGCTTGCGCCTTCTCTGGGGCAACACACTAACCAAATTCTATATAGAGAATTGGGCTACACAGAAACCCAAATCGAATCTCTTCGATTGAGCCATGTAATATGAACAAAAGAGCATTCAACGGTATCAAAGTGTTAGATTTCTGCTGGGTAGTCATTGGTCCAATGCTAACTCGATATCTTGCAGATTTTGGTGCGGAAGTTATTAGAGTAGAATCACAATCTCGTCTTGAAACATTAAGGCTATCTCAGCCATTTAAAGATGGAATTCCAGGAGTTAATCGATCAGCATATTTTTCAAATTACAATGTTAACAAATATGGGATTACAGTGAACATGAATGCCGATGATGCTCATGCATTCATGCTACCTTTGATTAAATGGGCTGATGTTGTTACAGATAATTTCACACCAGGAGTGATGGAAAAATGGGGAATGGGCCCAGAGGAATTACATTCAATTAATCCAAATTTAGTAACATTCAGTGCATCGATGCTTGGCAGGAAAGGACCTGAGTCTCAACAACCGGGATACGGTCCTGTTTTAACTTCACTAGCAGGTTTGTCATCAGTGACGGGATGGCCGGATCGACCTGCCAGTAGTCCTTACGGTGCTTATACTGATTTTCTTTTGCCACATTTAGCCATTTCAGCAATTTCCGCAGCCTTAATACAAGCAAGGCATACTGGAAAAGGTACTCATATTGATCTCTCCCAACTAGAGGCCTCATTACAGTATCTTTCGCCAATGATATTAGATACTCAGGTCAACGAACGTATCCCAAATCGAATGGGTAATAAGGATACCCAGATTGCGCCACATTCTGTTTACAGATGTAAAGGTGAAGACAATTGGCTAGCATTAGCGTGCGAAACGAATGAACAATGGAAGAGCTTATGCAAAATTATAGGCAACCAAAGCTTAGTCAATGACAACATGTTTATTTCTAACGAGAAAAGAAAACTCAATGAAATTGAGCTTGATAACTTAATTGAAAGTTGGACCATAACCTTTGATCCATTCGAGTTGATGGAAATATGCCAAAGAAATGGTATACCTAGCGGGGTAGTTCAATCCTGTCAAGATTTATTCAATGATGATCAACTTAAACACAGAGAACATTTCGTGAGAATAGATCATCCAGAAATTGGACCACACGCAACCGATACAAATGCATTTACGTTGTCTAGTACTCCAGCTGAATATACAAGGCATGCTCCCCTATTAGGAGAACACAATGAATGGGTTTGTAAGCAAATTTTAGGTCTGAATGATGAATCAATAAAACAGCTGTATAGAAATGGTGTTCTAGAGTGATTTTCAGGAAGCTTTCTCTATATTCATACTTTCAAAGCAAATATGAGTTTCCTCTGATTTCTGTAAAAGAATCGCAAATTGACTTGTTCTAAAAATATTGTCGTTATAAACTACGTGTGTACCGCACCTTTAAACCAGTCCAGAGAGGCTGAAAAGGCGAGTGGCTGAGCTCTGACAAAGTGCAGATTATTCCCTTGCCTTGGGCAAGGGGTTTTTTTTGGCTAACGAACGGTTGTTATTGAACTCAAGTGATATGCGGCGAGCGCTATTACGAATGAGTCATGAAATTGTTGAGCATTATCAGGGTGCAGAAAATTTAATGCTGGTAGGCCTGCATAGGCGAGGTGTACCTTTAGCAGCTAGATTAGCATCTTGCATTGCTGACTTGGAATCATCAGAAATTTTAATAGGTTCCTTGGATATCAATCTTTATCGCGATGATCTAACCAGCCGCCCACAGCCTTTGGTTAGACCTACAACTATGCCCGCATCTATTGATTCCAAAAAGATAATTTTGGTTGACGATGTGCTTTTCACAGGTAGAAGTATAAGATCAGCCTTAGATGCATTAGTCGACCATGGGAGACCAAATTCAGTTCAACTTGCCGTACTAATAGATCGTGGGCATAGAGAGTTACCCATTCGAGCAGACTATGTAGGGAAGAACGTACCAACATCTACTCAAGAAATTGTCGAGGTTCGAGTCAGCGAAATCGATGGCAAGGACGAAGTTGCCGTAGTCCCAATTTCTGAAAGAAGAATTAACTCTTGAGTTCCAATCTGAAAATTACTCCTAACAGGAAACATGTTCTCGATTTAGACGATTTTTCCAAGTCAGAAATCGACAACCTGCTTCATAGCGCAACTGTTATGAAGGAAGTCCTCAATAGAGACATTAAGAAGGTGCCTTCACTTAGAGGTAAGGTTATTTTGACACTTTTCCTTGAGGCTTCTACCAGAACCCGAGTTTCTTTTGAAGAAGCAGGAAAGCTTTTGAGTGCTGATGTCATAAATATTTCAGGTTCAGGCTCTAGTGCAGAAAAGGGTGAAAGTTTGCTAAATACCGCACTAACACTCCAAGCAATGCGTGCAGATTTAATTATTATTAGGCATCCTCTTTCTGGTGCTCCCTATTTTGTTGCTCGCCACTTGGATCATACAAGTGTGGTTAATGCTGGAGATGGTCGCCATGCACATCCGACTCAGGGGTTATTAGATTTGATGACCATTTATGAAAAAATTGGATCGCTAAAGGATAAGAAGGTTTTAATTGTGGGAGACGTACTTCACAGTCGTGTAGCGCGTTCCAACATACATGGGCTGCAGGCAGCTGGTGCTGAAATCATAATTTCTGGCCCACCCACTTTAGTTCCATTATGGCTACAAAGTAACGATAAAGATTCACCCATTACCTATCAACCTAATCTAGATGTGGCAATCCAAGGCACAGATGTCGTAATGGCATTGAGACTACAAACTGAACGACAAGCCTCAGGAATGCTCCCTAGTATTAGAGAGTACACCAGAAGGTGGCAAGTTACTGAAAATCGAATGGTTTCTGCAAACAATTCTGCGATTATTATGCACCCTGGCCCGCTTAATGAGGGGATTGAAATTTCTTCTAGCCTAGCGCATAGCGAAGTTGCTGCAATAAACGAACAAGTAACCAATGGTGTAGCTTTAAGGATGGCTCTGCTTTATCAGCTTTTGACTTTCAATTCTGAAAGTACAGAGGGGCTAGCAATATGAATAACTTGCGTCCAGTTTTAATAAAAGGGGCTCGCGTAATAAATCCATCAACTTCACTTGATTCACAAGGAGACATATTAATCGTTGATGGAAAAATTCTAAGTTGCGAAGCGAATATCACTCCCCCAGATGACACTATGCTCATTGAGGCAAACGGAATGGTAGCTTGCCCGGGATTTATTGATATTCACACACACCTTCGTGAACCAGGCAGGGAAGACAAAGAAACTATTGAGTCCGGGCAAAAAGCTGCCGCAAAAGGTGGCTTCACTACCATTACTTGCATGCCAAATACTGAACCTGCAATCGATAATGCCCCGGTCGCCGAGTTTATCAATAAAAAAGCACAGGATTCAGGAATAATAAGGACTTTCTTAGTTGGAGCAGTAAGCAAAGGCCGACAAGGTATTGAGCTATCTGAAATGGAAGAACTTGCTAATTCTGGAGTAGTTGCATTTAGTGATGATGGTTCTCCTGTCGCAACCGGACATTTAATGCAAATGGCACTTACCTACTCGAAGGAGCTTTTAAATTCAGTCTCGGGGAATTATGGACTTCCTATAATCGACCACTGCGAGGATTACAGCTTAACTCACGGATTGGGTGTGCACGAGGGCTGGGTAGCGGATAGGTTAGGACTACTAGGTTATCCATCTGCCGGTGAAGAAGCTATTGTTGCGCGAGACATAGCTCTTGCTGAACTAACAGGAGGTCATTTCCACGCAGCTCATGTCAGCTCACAAGGCTCCATTGATTTAATACGGCAAGCTAAACTAAGGGGTATTAAAGTTACTGCAGAGGTTACTCCGCATCATCTGACAATGAGCGAAGAGTGGGTCATGGGTATCCATGGTGAATCCAAACCCTCACATCCTCTTAGCCTGAAAGCGTATGACCCGATGGCAAAAGTCAGTCCTCCGTTGAGATCGATAGCAGACCAAAAAGCGCTAGTTTCTGCTCTTAGGGAAGGTATTATTGATTGCATTGCCACTGACCATGCTCCTCATACATTTTCTGATAAAGCACAGCCATTTGATGAAGCTGCTGTTGGGATTTCGGTGCTTGAAACTGCATTTGGTTCCTTAATGAGCCTAGTTCATTCTGGTCAACTTGAATTGCATACACTTATTCATCGATTAACACTGGCTCCAATTCAGGTTTTAGGTTTATCAAACCTTGGATTAGGCAGTATATCGGTCGGTTCTATTGCTGACGTTGTTCTATTCGACCCAGAGTTACAGTGGGAAGTTAATCCAAATGATTTTCTTTCAAAAGGTAAGAACACACCCTTAGCCGGTGAGGTCCTAAAGGGTAAAGTTAAATTAACAATTGCTAAAGGTAGAATTGTCTTTGATTCGGAAAATAAAATGCTAGATGTTAGGAATTCTTTTGCATAAAGCACACTTAATCTTGTCGGATGGTACGGTTTTCTCAGGTGAAGGATTTGGTTCTCAGTCTGAAGCTTTTGGTGAGGTAGTTTTCAATACTTCAATGACTGGTTATCAAGAAATGTTAACTGATCCTTCCTACGCTGGCCAAATATTGCTTCCAACGTACCCGCTACAAGGCAATTATGGAACTAATAAAGAATCGGTGGAATCGGCCAAAGTTCAAGTATCTGCTTTTGCAATTAAAGAGCACTCAGAATTTCCAAGCCACTACGATTCTGAATTAACGCTGAACGATTATCTTGTGAGCCAAGGAATACCTGGTATTGCCGGCTTAGACACCAGAGCCATTACGAAGCGGATCCGTTCTGAAGGGGTAATGATGGGAATGGTGACTTCTGAAGATCCTAAGTTGGCAGTTTCTCGCTTAAAGAAGCTCCCATCATACGGCTCTATAAATTTAGTGGAGCAAGTATCTACACAACAACCCTACAAGTGGTCTGATGGTGAATTATCAATTGCAGTAATCGACTGCGGCGTAAAATTCAATATTCTAAATGAGTTAGCCAAAAGAGGATGTAGTGTCAACGTTTATCCGTTCACATCTACATCCTCCGATATATTGAAATCAAATCCTGATGGAGTGCTTTTTTCTCCTGGTCCTGGCGATCCCATTCACTGTGAATCAACAGTCAATACAGCTAAAAACCTCATAGGGAAACTCCCTATGCTGGGTATTTGCCTCGGACATCAAATTGTGGCTAGGGCCTTGGGCGCAGAAACCTACAAACTTAAGTTCGGCCATAGAGGAGGCAATCATCCGGTACAGGACTTAGAAACAAAAAAAGTGTATATCACTGCGCAAAATCATGGATACGCCGTTGCTGATTCTGGCCTTCCTCCTGATGTTTATGTATCTCACAGGAATCTTAACGACGGCACGATTGAGGGTCTGAAGCACAGAAGTGAGCCTATTTTGACTATTCAGTATCATTCTGAAGCGTCACCAGGGCCATTGGACAATAGCTATATCTTTGACGAATTTATTCAGATGGTAATCAAAAAAAGAGACTAGGAAATTGAAAAATAAAGTCCCCCAAAAAGTACTTGTAATAGGGTCAGGTCCAATAATTATAGGTCAGGCAGCAGAATTTGATTACGCCGGCACTCAAGCTTGTAAATCATTGAGAGAAGAGGGAATAACCACAGTATTGGTTAACTCAAATCCAGCTACCATAATGACGGATTCTGATGTAGCTGACCGTGTTTATATTGAACCGCTAACGGTTAAGGTTTTGGAGCGCATTATTGATCTTGAGCGCCCTGATGGTCTGTTGCCAACTCTTGGTGGCCAAACCGGTTTAAATTTGGCGGTTGCGCTTTCTGACGCGGGTATTTTAGAACGCTATGAAGTTGCCCTACTAGGTACTTCTATTGAAACTATACGCCAAGCTGAGGATAGAGCGAAATTTAGGGAATTACTTGATTCTATTGGTGAGCCAACACCGCCCAGCCAAATTGTAACTACTCTTGAGGGTGCCATTGAAGCGGCAAGGCAGATTGGATTACCTGTAGCTATAAGGCCAGCTTACACACTTGGGGGTACGGGTGGAGGGTTTGCTAATAATGAAACCGAGCTGAAAGAAATTGCTCAATCAGGCATTTCTGCAAGCCCCATAGGTCAAATTCTGATAGAAAGATCATTATTGGGATGGAAGGAAATAGAGTATGAAGTGATGCGTGATGCAGCAGATACTTGCATTACGATTTGCAATATGGAAAACCTTGATCCCATGGGTGTTCATACTGGCGATAGTATAGTAGTCGCGCCTAGTCAGACCTTATCAGACCCAGAATACCAAACCCTTCGGTCTGCAAGCTTGAGAATTATCCGAGCTCTAGACATCAGAGGCGGCTGTAACGTTCAATTTGCACTTTCGCCGCATCCCCTAATAGGGGAAGCTTTACCTGGACAAAATCCGGAACCTCTTTCTTATTATGTTATTGAGGTAAATCCTAGGGTGAGTAGATCTTCAGCATTAGCTTCAAAAGCAACTGGTTATCCAATTGCAAGAGTGGCAGCTAAAATTGCGATTGGTAAACGCCTTGATCAAATCACAAACGCAGTCACTCAGCGTACGAAGGCTGCCTTTGAGCCTACTTTAGACTATTGCGTAGTGAAAATTCCTCGATGGCCTTTCGATAAGTTTCCATTTGGTGATCGACAATTAGGAACTCAAATGAAAGCGACTGGCGAGGTAATGGCTATAGACCGGAACTTTGAGTCTGCACTACAAAAAGCTATAAGGTCGCTTGAAATTAATGGGAAATCTTTGTTATGGGAAAACCCTGAATGGCAAGGTCTCAAAGGAGAAGAATTACCATTTCATGCAAGTGATGAAAGAATATGGTCAATTGTTACCGCGGTTCGTAGAGGCGTTCCCACGAATGCTCTAGCTAAATTATGTTTCTTCGATCCTTGGTTTTTAGATAAAATTGCTGCGATCATCCGAATGGAGCAATCCTTGTTGGCCAAAGAACTCTCCCCGGATTTGCTATTCGAAGCTAAGAAGTTGGGTTTTTCTGATGAAGTCATAGCTACTCTCAGCGACAAAATAGCAGATCAAGTAAGAAATCTCCGGTTGGAATTGGGCATAAAACCTTCTTATAAAATGGTTGATACATGTGCCGCAGAATTTGAAGCTCTAACTCCTTACTTTTATTCTTGTTACGACGTTGAAAATGAAGCTATTCCATTGACAGGTAAAAGAGCACTGGTGATTGGATCAGGCCCAATTCGAATAGGCCAAGGAATAGAGTTTGATTACTGTTCTGTCCATGCAGCATGGGCACTTCAAGAATCAGGGTATCGTTCAATTATGATCAACTCAAATCCTGAAACTGTATCTACTGATTTCGATACTTCTGACAGGCTTTATTTCGAACCATTGGATGAAGAAAGCATTAGAGATGTACTGCTAAATGAGACGGCCAATGACACGGGGGATTGTCCCATATCAATGGTTCAGTTTGGTGGTCAAACCGCTATAAACCTTAGTCAGGTTATTGATCGTGTAGGTTTGCCTTTATTGGGATCTTCTGCTGATACCATAGATGCCGCTTCTGACCGTAAAAAGTTCGGGGAACTAATGGAAAGCGCAGGTGTCCCACAACCCCCCGGTGCGACGGTAATTTCAGTCGAAGAAGGGTTGAATGTAGCCGATACTCTGGGCTACCCAATCCTTGTCCGTCCTTCCTATGTATTAGGAGGGAGGGCTATGGAAATAGTTGATGGCGCAAATCAGCTTTCAGAATATTTGTCTGCAGCACTACTTGCATCGCCTAATCATCCAATCCTTATAGATAAATATTTCAAAGGCATTGAAGTAGAAGTAGATGCTGTGTCCGACGGTACCTCCATCCTTATACCTGGAATTATGGAGCATGTTGAACGAGCTGGAGTCCATTCAGGCGATTCCATGGCTGTATATCCACCCATCAATTTAACAAATGATGAAGTATTGCAACTCATAGATTATACAGAGCGTATAGGCAGGGTTATGCAAATCAACGGGCTAATGAATATTCAGTATGTAATAATGGATCAAGGGTCTGATTCAAGTGAGATTTATGTAATAGAAGTAAATCCGCGTGCTAGCAGAACAATTCCTTTCATTTCTAAAATTACCACAGTGCCCATGGTTAAGCTTGCTACGCAGGTAATGTTGGGTGCTTCAATAAACGCACTCGGTTACAAGAATGGCCTGCAGGATCAAAAACCATTAGTGGGAATCAAAGCGCCTGTATTTTCTATGTCTAAATTAGTGGGTGTAGACACTTACCTTGGACCTGAGATGAAGTCCACAGGAGAAGTAATGGGGATTGATGTCACAGTTACTGGTGCTTTGTCTAAAGCTCTAGCAGCATCTGATTTTATGCTCCCACCTAAAGGATCTTTGCTTCTAACCATTGCCAACAAAGACAAAAATGATGCTAAGTATTTGATTAAGGATCTGGCCAATGCTGGTTACACTTTGTTTGCAACTGAAGGTACGTCAAAATTGATTACCCAGTTGGGAATCCCAGTCAAAAAAGTTAACAAAGCAGGTGAACCTACACCTAATGCCGTAAGCATTGTAGAGGAAGGGCTTGTGTCTGGAGTAGTGAATACTATCGAAGAAGTTACAGAAGCCCTTAAAGACGGGTTCGCTATTAGAAGAGCAGCTACAGAGAGGAGAATTCCTTGTTACACTTCAATGGATACAGCTAAAGCAGCCATTGAAGCGGTTAGCACTTCGAGTAATGATGTAAAAGTGGCAACTGTTAATGAATATGTAACCGGTCTTTAAAATGATGAGTTCCTAGGTCGAATTGTGAGGTTATGGTGCCCAAATTAATTAAAAATGGCGATGGAGAATTTGATACGAATTCTGAAGTTTCAAATGAGAGGCGAATTGACTTCTCTTCAGATTCCTCTTCACCCAAAGAAGCAATAGATACTTCCGAACCCTCAAGCCCAAAGTCGGAACCGAAAGACAATGAGCATAACAGTAGGTTTAATAAAACCTACCGCCCCCTTAGAAGAGGTAGGCGTAAAGGCATTCCTATAAATTTGGAAGGAATGATCAATACAAAAGGTGCAGTCCCCTCAGACACTGCTGATGTCTCTTTTATGCATCCTAGTGAAAGAGAATTTGCTAAATTATTGGACTATTACGAAATACCGTACTTATATGAACCCAGGTCTTTTCCATTGAGATGGGAGGGCAATAGAGTTGTAGAGATGCACTCTCCTGATTTTTATTTGCCTGACCAAGATCAATATTTTGAATTAACAACAATGAAGCAAAGCTTAGTAACTCAAAAGAATAGAAAACTCAGGCAATTAAAAGAGCTCTACCCTGAAATCAACATCCAGTTGCTGTATAGGAGAGATTATATTCGCCTTTTAGGCAAATATGGCTATGGTCCTATGGTTGATGCTGAGGTGGAAGGACTGGGGTCTGTATTATTTTCTGAACTGCAAATTCGCAAGAGAGTATCGGAAATCGCCCTAAAAATTACCGAAGATTATTCTGGCGAGCCGCCAGTGCTTATCGGTGTACTGCGAGGATCATTTGTTTTTCTATCAGATCTTGTACGCGCTATTGATCTGCAAATTGAAGTAGCTTTTATGAGTGTTTCAAGGTACGGCAATGAAGAAAAGTTATCAGTAGAGATCACCCGAGATATAGAAGTAAATATTGAAGGAAGAAATGTGATATTAGTGGAAGGTATTATGGATACCGGGCTAACTTTACGCCCAATAATGCAGCATATTCAGGATAAGCATCCTTCTAGTATTTCTGTATGTGTAATGTTTGATAAACGCGCACGCAGAGTCTCAGATGTAAATCTAAGCTACATTGGTTTCGAGGTACCTGACGAATTCATAGTGGGCTATGGTCTTGACTATAATGAGGTATACCGCAATTTGCCAAATGTTTATTCAATGAATGTAGTCGAACCAAAAGCAATCCCTCAAAGATAATTAAGTAGATCGTGGTTGTTTATAGAATTCGCAAATATCAAAAAGGCAACAAGCTTCGCACCGAGGATTATTTTTAGTACAAATGCCTTTAGCGTGAACATCTAGTAGCGCATGGTATTCACTCCATAGTTTTACATCTGTGTCTAAATTCTCTTCCATTAACTTTTTGTATTCATGGTATCTTTTCGATTTTGGTGTGATACCCAAGCGTTCGAGAATTCTGATTGTGTATGCATCTATTACAAATGAAGGTAATTTTGCAGCATACAAAATAATATCGTCTGCAGTCTCCTCTCCAATGCCAATAATAGATAAAAGATCACGACGCAAATCACCCATTTCTTCTATTTTAAAATCTTTGAAATTACCACCTATATTCTTGAAATATAGTGCTAAGGCTTTGAGAGTTTTTGTTTTATTATTATAAAACCCACTTGATCGAATCATTGAACCTAAGTCGGATTCTTCCAGTTCCAAAACTGACTGTAGCGTCAAATGTCCTGTGGAACGCAACTTTGATAATGCTTTCTCTGCGTTTTGCCATGTCGTATTTTGGGTAAGTACTGCGCCAAGCATCATTTCAAATTGGTTCTCTGCTGGCCACCACCCTTGAGGACCATAGAAGCGAAATAGTCTATGAAAAGTTTCATTTAACAAGGTCCTTTTGGATGTCATTTTATTCCACAGATGCTTTCTTTCATTAAGCTTAAAAGAGGTGATTTTTTTCTTTTAGTTTGCTTAAAATGATACACTCATATTATGTCGCGATTTGTTCATAACATAGATGGCACAGCACAACGCAATAATTCCCTGCTTTGTATTGGGATTGATCCTTGGCGTCCAAATTTACCGATTCAAGACCTGTCATCTTTTGTAGTCTCGATTGTGGAAGCTACATCTGATTTAGTTTGTGCTTTCAAACCAAACATTGCGTTTTTTGAAGCAGAAGGAAAGATTGGGTTAGAAGCTTTAGAAAATGTTATACATGCTGCAAAAGTACGCAATGTGCCAGTAATATTAGATGCAAAACGTTCCGATATTGGGACTAGTTCAAGAGCATATGCAAAAGCTATCTTTGAATATTTTCAGGCTGATGCCGTTACTGTAAACCCATACCAAGGTAGTGATTCAATAGAACCTTTCCTTAGCTATGGTGAAAAAGGCATCTTCGTATTGTGTAAAACTTCGAATATAGGTTCAAATGACTTCCAGTCCTTAATATCCAAGGATGGACTAGCTGTTTACCAACATGTAGCTCTCAAATCAAAAGAATGGAATGCCCAAGGCAATGTAGGGTTGGTAGTTGGTGCTACACATCCTCAAGAAATCACGGAAGTTAGAGCTATTTGCCCTGAAATGCCAATCCTCATACCTGGACTTGGTGCCCAAGGAGGTGATCTAGAAAGTACCGTTAGAGCCTCTTTGAATCCTCAAGGTTTTGGCGGGATATTCAATGCGTCTAGATCTATCATTTATGCGGGGAGTGGCGGGGATTACATTAATGAGGTTCGCCAGTCTGCAATTAATATGAAAACAATGATCAATGGTGTACGTGCTTCTATGGGCCACAATTGGTAAAGCAGTTCCACTTAGGTGATATTTTAACTCTTCGCAAGTCGCATCCATGTGGTGGAAATTCTTGGCGAGTTGAGCGAATTGGTGCGGATATAGGCATAAGATGCTTGCTCTGTAATCACTATTTAGTAATTCCAAGATCGAGAATAGAGAAACGGGTTAAGGTTATTACAGGAAAAAATAAAAATTCCTGATTCGTTCATTTAGTTACGAAATTTGATTCTTGATATTTTACAGCTAACACTCAATGTTTATTTCAAATGTTAATAACTTATTCTGATTTTCTTATAATTGTCATTAGGTTTATTTTCATAGTTGCAACGAAATTCGTAATACCGTATAATGTCTTTGGTCAGCCCGGATTGTTATTCGAAGGATGAGTAGAGGTTACTGAAAAGAGCCTACTCGTAGAACGATTGGAAAATCTAGGTATGCCGTACAAAAGGAGGTTTGCCATGTTTAGCATGATTGAATTGATTGGGAAGGCGTTCTTGGGACATACAACCGCTCAAGTTAACGCAGAAGTGCCAAATGCTGCACGGATTGTTAGAACTCATTCATCCAATATCGCTTTTTTCCCCAAACGAAAAAATAGCGACGATACCACTACAGCCGCAGCATAACTCCTCCCCACAACACCTCGGTCAAACCGGGGTGTTGTTTTAATTAAGACATCCTTTAGAAATTGATATATGATGTTGCAATGTCGACTCCAGATAGCAATAAGCAATCACCAGTCCATTCTGATATCAGACCCCTAGCGATAGTTGATATCATCACTATTGCTCTGGGAGGATTTATGCTATTTAGTGGCCTGAGCGGCAATTCTTTATCTCTTTTATTTGGAATTGTAGCAATTGGCTATGTCTTGTTTTTCACTCATGCCAGGTACCTTCTTTTCAATGACACCTTAGTGATTAAATATCGTATGGTCCGTACAAGATTAGTTCCAGTATCGGAAATCAATATAGTCGAAACTGTGAATGTCGCTCTCGTAGGTACTAGTGTTTTCTTAGTGCTTAATTCGGGTTCAAGGATATTCATTAAACCACGAGACCCTGTAGCGTTCGCTGAGCAAATCAAAAGAATAACTAATAAATAAACGTTAATTTTAGCTTTTCTGGAAATTCTAAGAGAAAAAGAAAATATCTGGCGACCCGGACGGGATTTGAACCCGTGATCTCCTCCTTGACAGGGAGGTGTGTTAAACCAGACTACACCACCGGGCCCGGTATTTGAAAGGCTCACGGCCTAAAGTTAAAACGCTCAGCCTACCCCTTTGTACCCTACAGCAACGAAGTCACCTTCAACCATAACAGGTGTGATCCTTTCGCCGCCAGTTATGCGCTCAACTTCTGGAACATGCTCAGGATGAATTGACAAGTCAATTTCCGTGTAATCCACACCATCAGAATCTAAATCCCATTTCAGTGCATCAGAATAAGAACAATCTGGCCTTGTGTACACAATAAGTTTATCTGCGCTTGTCATACACCTATCATAAAGTGTAATTATGTTTACTGCTAGCCTTTATTGCTCAAATGCTCTAAAAATGACACAAGAGTTTTGCCCCCCAAAACCAAATGAGTTGGAAAGTACGGTACTCACTGGCAAATCCCTGGCAATGTTCGGTACGTAATCAAGACCACAATCCGGATCAGGGTTCGAGTAATTAATCGTCGGGTGAATAATTCCCGTCTCTATAGTTTTAACACAGGCTACTGCCTCCATTCCCCCACTAGCACCCAAAGCATGGCCTATCATTGATTTTGTTGAACTTATAGGAACAGAATTGGCAGATCCTCCTAAAGCACTCTTTATTGCATTAGTCTCAATAGCATCATTCAGAGGAGTTGATGTTCCGTGTGCGTTTATATAATCAATCTCGTCAGGCTGGATTCCTGCATCGTTTATAGCGAGGCTTATTGCTCGTGCGGCACCAGCTCCAGTTGAATCTGGCTGAAATTGGTGAAATGCATCAGATGAGGACCCGCTGCCAATTAGCTCTACAATTATATCCGCACCCCTAGATATTGCATGTTCCATTTCCTCTAAAATCAAAATTCCTGCACCTTCAGAAGGAATAAATCCGTCCCTCTCAAGGTCGAATGGCCTACTTGCACTCTCTGGTTGGTCGTTCCTTGAAGTTAATGCTCTCATTGCACAAAACCCAGCAAGCCCTAATTCACTAATGCCTGCTTCAGCTCCTCCTGTTATGACAACATCAGCAACGCCATTCCTAATTGCGGTCATTGCATCGCCAATAGCATGTGTCGATGCTGCACAAGCAGTAGTAACAGTAGAGCAAACTCCCTCTGCACCAAACAACCTGCTAACATTTGCTGCAGCCATATTTGGCAAAGTCATAGGGAAGTAAAAAGGAGAAAGTCGGGTACCTTCACCACGAGCAATCTGCCTAACTGCAGCCTCTATATCGGGATATCCTCCGTTTCCATTACCTAAAATAACGCCCATTCTGGTGCGGTCTATTTTTTCATAAGAAATCCCGGCGGCATTAAGCGCCTCTGAGGATGCAGAAATTGCTAATTGAGAAAAGCGAGACATCCTTCTTGCTTCTCTTTTATCAATGTACTTTTCTGGGTCAAAGTTACTGACCTCACCTGAAATTTTACAGGAGTAAGCACTGGGATCTGCCAAAGTCATAGGGCCAACTCCTGAAGTACCTGAAACTAAACCATTCCAGAATTCTGAAACCGATTCTCCAAGAGGAGTTATTGCCCCTAGACCTGTTACTACTACTCTTTTATTCAAATTTCGCACTAATGCAGCCCCGTTCTCAATAAAGGATAAAGCTCAGGAGATATATTACGCCAAAACTCAATAGATTCACCAACTACAAATAGCGAGCCTGTTACTACAATCAATTCATCTGACGAAACCTCAGCCAATACCTGTTTCAATGCTTGCTGAACAGACCCTGATGATTTTGAGGGTATCCCCAAGGAGTTAAAAATTTCGCATATAATTTGCTGGTTGGCAGATTTGGGATGTCTCGATGAACAACTAATTACTTCACTTGTGACAGGTGCAATTGCCTTGGCCATCGCGATTAGATCTTTATCAGTTGAACAACCGAAAACAAGCTTAGTTTTTTTCCCAGGGAAGTAATTAACGATGGCCTGATACAAACATGCCATCGAATATTCGTTATGAGCGCCGTCTAACACAACATATGGTTTTTCTGAAATTACTTGGAACCGACCTTCCCAGTTCGCCTCAGCTAATCCGAATTCAATACTTTTACTAGATATAGTCGGAACTAATGAAAGCACAGCAGCTATAGCAGCAACTGCATTTTCTTGTTGATGTGCACCTAGTAAAGGTAATTCAACATGGAATTTCTTGTTTTCGAATTTAACATTAAATGATTGACTCTTTAAATCAGAGTGTTCACTTTCCCAATAAATGTCTTTGCCAAGTGAAATCAGCTGAGCATTTTGGCGAAAACAAGTCTCTTCAATTACACCATATGCTTCCTTAACTTGAGGAGCGGATACCACAATAGAATTCTGCTTGATTATCCCTGATTTCTCTTGAGCTATCGCCTCTATTGTTCCTCCTAGTACATTTACATGGTCTAAGCTCAATGATGTGATCACTGAGACATTGCCTTCTGCAACATTTGTAGAGTCAAGTCGGCCTCCCAGCCCAACCTCAATTACTTGAACATCAACTTTTTCTTTTTTGAATGCGTGGAAAGCCATAGCTGTGAGGCATTCAAACGTAGAAGGACATTCATCTGAACCTGGAATTCCCATCCCAATCACTTCTGGCCAGATTGACTCAAGTGCCTCTACAAAAGTTTCTTCATTTAATGGAGTACCGTTTATACGAATGCGCTCGCGAAAAGTAAGTAAATGTGGAGAAGTGAAGAGCCCTACTTTTAATCCTTCTTTTTGCAAAATACTTGATACCATGCTCGCCACAG
>MDTE01200092.1_pt1 | contig 51619 bp, 44 predicted proteins | sample 811231 | NCBI WGS metagenome assembly MDTE01 (sample SAMN05326651, study PRJNA326480) | marine metagenome | isolation source: seawater | place: Indian Ocean: Red Sea | collected 2010 | reverse complement strand
CCTGAATTTAAGGATGATGAAACAGTATCCAAGATTATAAAAATAATGGTTAAAACACCAAAGATTGGAGAAAGAAGATTAGATAATTTAAGTGAATTAAAGAGCGGTAACTTTGCTTGGACAACAAAAGAATTTAATAAAAATATTGAAACAAAAAATTACCATCTAATTAATGAAGATAAAATATTCTATCCCTGGAAATTAATTTATAAGAAATGAATCCTTTTTAATAAATCTAAAAACAATTTATCATTATTAATTTGTTGTTCATAACAATAGAAATATAATAAAGTGAGTTATCTTTTCATTTTGCCAAAAAATAATTATTCAAAAATAAAATGAGCAAAAAAACAAAAAAAGCATTAATTACTGGAATAACAGGACAAGATGGCAGTTACCTTGCAGAATTACTCCTAAAAAAAGGTTATGAAGTCCATGGTATCAAAAGAAGATCAAGCTCATTTAATACTTCTAGGATAGATAAGTTATACCAAGATCCTCATGAAAAGGACCAACGTTTTTTTCTTCATTATGGCGACTTGATTGATAGTACAAATATTTTAAAAATTATTGATCAAATAAAGCCTGATGAGATATATAACTTAGGAGCCCAAAGTCATGTAGCAGTAAGTTTTGAAACACCTGAGTACACTGCAAATTGTGATGCACTTGGAATTCTAAGGATTCTTGAGGCAGTGAAAATCTTAAAATTAACTAAAAAAACAAAAATATATCAGGCTAGTACAAGTGAATTATATGGGTTAATACAAGAATCCCCACAAAAAGAGACAACTCCTTTTTATCCTAGGAGTCCATACGCGGTAGCGAAATTATATGCTTATTGGATTGTTATTAATTACAGAGAGGCATATGGTATGTTTGCTTGCAATGGAATACTTTTTAATCATGAAAGTCCTAGGAGAGGAGAAACATTTGTTACTAGAAAAATTACACGAGGATTAACAAGAATACATTATGGTTTAGAAAATTCTCTCTACTTGGGAAATCTTAACTCTAAAAGGGATTGGGGTCATGCAAAAGATTACGTTTATATGCAATGGTTAATGTTACAACAAAAAGTGCCTGATGACTTTGTGATTTCTACAGGAATAATGCATACAGTAAGAGAATTCATAGAGTTATGCGCCCTAAAACTAGGATGGAACAAACAAGGGGGTAATGGCATAATATGGGAAGGTGAAGGTATAAACGAGATTGGAAGAAGAGCTGATACAGGAGAAATTGTAATTAGAATTGACTCCAGATACTTTAGGCCAACAGAAGTTGATGAGCTTTTAGGAGATTCTTCTAAAGCGAAAAATGAACTTAATTGGGAACCAAAGATTTCATTAGATGAGCTTATATCTGAGATGATAGAGGAAGACTCAGAACAATCTAAAAAAGAATCAATCCTCAAGAAAAAAGGCTTCTCTATATATCCTACTAGAGAATAAAAAATCAAGAAATTATGAATAAGATAATTCCTATAATTCTTGCTGGAGGAACTGGTTCAAGACTATGGCCTTTATCAAGAGAAAGCTTTCCTAAGCAATTTTTAAAATTAACTAATGAGGATAATTTTACATTGCTTCAAAAAACATTTAAAAGAATTGAAGGCCTAGAAAATCTATGTAAACCAATAATTGTTTGTAATGAAGAACATAGATTTATAGTTGGGGATCAAATGAAGAAAATTGATGTTGACCCACTCTCGATAATTCTTGAACCTACGAGAAGGAATACTGCACCATCAATTTCAATAGCCGCAATGAAAGCTATTGAACACTATAAAGAAGAGAATATTGACCCAATATTATTAATTCTTTCTTCAGATCACTATATTGAAAACATAGAAGAATTCAGAAAATCAATTCAACGAAGTATTGAATTTGCTTCTTATGGTAATTTAATGATTTTTGGTATTGTCCCTTCTTATCCAGCCACTGGTTATGGTTACATAAAAGCTCAAAATCAGTTAAGAAATGGTAGCTTCATACCAAACAAAGTAGAGAAGTTCATAGAAAAACCAAATCTAAAAACTGCCCAATTACTTTCCAAAGACAAAAAATATAGTTGGAATAGCGGAATGTTCGTTTTTAAAACAAGTTCTATTTTGAATGAATTATCTAAATTTAATCCAGAAATCATAAAAAATTGCGAGAAATGCTTAAAAAAAAGTAAGTTAGATTTAGATTTCTTAAGACTAGATAAATCCTCTTTCGCACAATGTCCAGACATTTCAATTGATGTAGCTGTTTTTGAAAAAACAACAAAAGCTTACGTACTCCCAATGGATTGTGGCTGGAACGATATTGGAAATTGGGAATCAATCTGGAATATATCTAAGAAGGATTTGAATGGAAACTCTATAAAGGGGAGAGTGCTGGCAAAAGAAACAAATTCATCTCTAATAAGAAGTGAGGATAAATTATTAGTTTGTTTAGGTTTAAAAGATTTGATGATAATTGATACCAAGGACGCTCTTCTCATTGCAAATAAAAATTTTTCACAAGAAATTAAGAATGTTGTTTCTATTTTAAATGAAAAAAAATTGATCGAAGGCAAACAACATAAAAAAGTTCATAGACCTTGGGGATTCTATGAATCAATTGAAGAGAGTAAAAATTGGCAAATAAAAAAAATTGAGATAAATCCAGGACAGTCAATATCACTCCAATTACATAACCAAAGATCTGAACATTGGATAGTAGTTGAGGGGACTGCCAAAGTAGAAGTTGATAATCTAAAAAGAATTTTATCTAAAAATCAAAGCATTTATATACCTGCAAAATCTAAACATAGATTAGGTAATCATGGGACTAATCCCTTAATTCTGATAGAGGTTCAAACAGGTGATTATCTTGGTGAGGATGATATTATAAGATTTGATGATTTATATGGTAGAGCAAGCAATCCCTAAATTATTAAATATTTTTAAATTAAAAGTTTTCAAAAAACAAAGAGAATTAATCTGTATTTGAATATTTAATTTAAGAGGATTATATTTCTTAAAAAGTTTTTAATATCTAAAAAGAATTTTTATAATGTAGATTATTAACTATAAAAAATCTTTAAATTTAGTTCTTTAGGTAAACTCAATCTACAGGAACTTAAGATATGTAATAAATTTAATTAATGTTGATTTCGCTAGATTCCAAAATATTTATAGCTGGTCATTCTGGGATGGTGGGTAGTGCAATAAAAAGGGAGTTAATTAAAAAAGGATACAGAAGACTTCTTTATCCAGGCAGAAAAGATTTGGATTTATTAAATTCTAATGAAGTAGAGAAATGGTTCAAAGATAACACTCCTGATGTTGTAATTCTTGCAGCAGCTAAGGTTGGAGGCATATATGCAAATAATCGATTTCCTGCTGATTTTATACTTGAAAATCTCAAAATTCAAAATAATGTAATTGAGAATGCATGGAAATATAAAGTAAAAAGATTCTTATTTCTTGGAAGCAGTTGCATCTATCCAAAATTATCTAAGCAACCAATGAAAGAAGAATACCTACTATCTGGAACTCTTGAGAATACAAACGAATCTTATGCAATTGCCAAAATTGCAGGAATCAAATTATGTACTGCATTAAAAAATCAATATGGATTTGATGCAATCTCCTTAATGCCTACAAACCTATATGGGAAGGGTGATAATTATCATTCTGAAAATAGTCATGTTTTACCTGCAATGATTAAAAAGTTTTATGATGCAAAAATTAAAGGACTTAAGAAAGTTAATTGCTGGGGTACAGGTACCCCTAGAAGAGAATTTCTATTTGTAGATGATTTAGCGCAAGCTTCAATTTTTGTGCTTGAAAACATTTCAATTGACAATGAAACTCTATACGATGATTCAGGAAAATTTTGCGGGATTCTTAATGTTGGAGTTGGATCAGACATAAGTATTAAAGAATTAGCAAAATTAACTTCATCAATAATTGGCTTCAAGGGTGAAATATTTTGGGATTTGTCGAAGCCTGATGGTACCCCAAGAAAGTTATTAGACATTTCAAAACTAAAAAAGCTTGGATGGTCTCCTAAAACAGATTTGGCAAAAGGAATTGAATTAACTTTTAAAAGTTATATTGAAGGATTACAAAATAATAGTATTAGAAATTAAAAGCTATTAAGATTTAAAATTTTACATTTACAAACATCTCTAAAAATATCTTCAATATTTATTAATGGTTATATTTTGAATTCCTATTTTAATAAAAAATTATCCGCCATAAAATATTAAATCGCCTATTCTTAATCTATAAAAGATATATTATATTGGACTCTGTAATTATTTAATTTTTAGAAATCTTTAATAACTTAAGAACTTAAGTAGCTACATTTTAGTCTAGATATTATGTTTAGTTTTGGAAAATTTTCTCAAGCATTTTAAATATGCGCCTGTGTAAGATAAATTAAATAAAATGTGATTATTATAGAAATTTGGAATATGCCAATCATTACAGAATATCTTTAATTCTCCTTAAATACCTTGAGTTGTATTAATAATCCAAAGAAACAAATTATTTGGGTTACCTATTAGTTTTCAGTTTTCACTAATCAATCTGAATAAATTTACAAAAATAAGATTAAAATTTTCAAAATTGTAAATTTTGGTTTTCTTTTAGACGCGTTAAAATATTCCCATAAATAGTTACAAATTTTAATTTGAAATGACCATAATGAATAATTGGTTTTAATGGACATTTCTATAAAAGAAAACTAATTTCCTTAATGAGATGGACATTTAAATTACTGCTAAAAAAGTTTAACAATGATAACTACTCGCAATTTCTAAAAAGTTTTTTGTGCCTATCTATATCATTAACCTGCCCATACCATTGGATGAATTAATGAATCTGAAACTATCCTTGCACATATCATCCATATTTTTTTGGGGCACCCATTCTAGCAATTTTAATGCGAGAGAATTATCCGCAATAACAAATGGAGCATCTCCTTCTCTACGCTCTGAGAATTCGTAGGGCAAATCAATACAGTTAACCCTTGAATACGTTTTTATAACATCTAGTACACTATGACCTTTACCAGTACCTATATTAATAGATATTATTTGCGGTTTATTAACCTTTATAAAATTCAAAGCGGCGATATGCGCATCAGCTAAATCCATTACATGAATGTAGTCTCTAATGCAGGTGCCATCTGGGGTTGGCCAATCATTTCCAAAAATATATAATTTTTCCAAATCTCCCAAAATAAACTTTGTGATTTTGGGGAAAAGATTTGAAGCTTTAATCTTTGGGTCTTCGCCAATAAACCCCGAAGGATGAGCACCTACTGGATTAAAGTATCTAAGATTTATAATTTTCCAGCTTTTATCACTTAAGAAAAGATCATTAAGTAATTTCTCAATTGTAATTTTTATATTGCCGTAAGGATTTATTGGATCTTGATAAGAATCCTCGTTTAATTTTAAATCTTGTCTTGGTTTATAAATAGTAGCGCTACTACTAAAAACTAATTTTTTACAATCATATTTTGCCATAACTGATAATAATGACAAAGTAGCACTAATATTCTCATCCCAATATTTCAAGGGATTCATAACAGATTCTTGAACTGATTTCAAACCTGCAAAATGGATAACAGCATCTATTGGTTTTCGAAGAGAAATTTGAGTGTGAAAAATTTTATCAATTTCTTTTTTATCTTTCAAATCATATTGATAAAAATAAATTTTCCTATCATTTAGTTCATTAATAGAATTAACAATTTTTTTAATATTTTTAAGAGTTTCTTTTGAACTATTAACTAAAGAATCAACTATTATCACATCGAATCCTTTATTTATCAAAGTAATGCAAGTATGGCTGCCAATAAATCCTAATCCTCCAGTAGTTAAAATTGCAGACATTTTGGATATTAAATAATTTTAGAATTATAATCTCTTTTAGATCTAAAAAATATAACTAATAATCATTAAAGAAAAAATTAAATAATTTTTATAAAATTTTTCTAAAATCCTACAAATCATTTTCAATGTATTATTAATAATATTTAGATTCTAGATATTTAGATGTATTTATCTTTAATTATTTGTAAATTAGAGAATAATTATATGTAAGTTTTATTAGAAAAATTAATATAAATATGTTTTTAGTTTCTACTTTATTAAGTGAAAAATATAAAAAGGTAAAATTTAAAATAAAGGCAAATTACAATTGCTTAAAATGTTTTATTATTAAATAATGCTTAATTAGTTAATAATCTAAGCAAATTAGATTTGCTTTTTTGATTATTTCAATTTCAAATTGAGACAAGAATTTCCAAATGAAAATTAAAAATATATGTTGTATTGGTGCTGGTTTTGTTGGTGGCCCTACAATGGCTGTAATTGCTGCCAAATGTCCTAATTTGCAAATTGAAGTGGTTGATATTAATAAAGAAAGGATTGAAAACTGGAATAACAAAGACCTAACTAAATTACCAATTTATGAGCCTGGTCTAGCAGAATTAATTTCTAAGTGTAGAGGTAAGAATCTACATTTTTCTAATTCTGTTGAAGAAAAAATAAGTAATGCTGATATGATATTTATTTCAGTAAATACACCTACCAAGAAAAGAGGATTGGGGGCAGGAAAAGCAAGCGATTTAAAATGGGTTGAGGCTTGTGCAAGACAAGTAGCAGAATTTTCTAAGGGACATACAATTGTTGTTGAAAAAAGTACATTACCAGTTAGAACTGCTGAGGTAATTAAATCAATTCTTTTTTCTGGTAATAATAATATTGACCAATCACAAGCTTCCAAAATTACCTTTGACGTCTTATCTAATCCAGAATTCCTTGCAGAAGGTACGGCTGTTAATGATCTTGAAAATCCTGACAGGGTATTAATAGGAGGAGAAAATGAAAATGCAATACAGTCTTTATTCGAAATTTATAAAAATTGGGTTCCAGAAGAAAGAATTTTGAAAACAAATATCTGGAGCAGCGAATTAGCAAAATTAACTTCAAATGCTTTTTTAGCTCAAAGAATAAGTTCAATTAATTCTATTAGTGCTTTATGCGAAGCTACTGGCGCAAATGTTAAAGAAGTTTCTAGAGCTATTGGTTCAGATACTAGGATTGGATCAAAGTTTTTAAATACTGGCCCTGGTTTTGGTGGGAGCTGCTTTAAAAAGGATATCCTAAATTTAGTTTATTTATCAGAATATTTTGGATTACCAGAAGTAGCTGCTTTTTGGGAAAGTGTTGTAAATTTAAATAATTGGCATCAAAACAGGATCTCAAAATTAATTACCAGAAAGTTATTTGGCACGTTATCTAATAAAAAAATTATTGTTTTAGGCTTCGCATTTAAAGCGAATACTAACGATACAAGAGAATCTGCGGCAATACAAATTTGCAAAAACTTATTAGAGGAAGAAGCATGCTTAGTAATTCATGATCCAAAAGTCTCTTGCAAGCAAATTGAATTTGATTTAGAGAAAAAAGTTCAAGTTATCGATAAAAAACATAACGGAAATATACCAACTATTCCAACCCAAGGAAACTGGATCTTTGCTGAAAACCTATTAAAAATATTTGATAACGCAGATGCAGTTGTAGTTTTAACAGAGTGGGGAATTTATAAATCTCTAGATTGGTTGAAAATTTCTAAACAAATGAGATCTCCTGCCTGGATTTTTGATACCCGTTCAATTTTAAATTTTAAGGAATTAAAAAATACTGGTTTGAACTTCTGGCAAATTGGAGATGGCCTAAGATAATTTCATTTAAATAATTACTTTTTAAATACTAATTAAAACTAATAAAAAAAATGATTGAACTTACTCAGAATAACAATTTGCAAATTATTAAAATTCAATTATGCAATAATGTAAGTCAAAAATGTAGTAAAAATTACTAAAAGATAGATATTCATTACAGCTTCCCTGGTGTTTTTACCAGAATCAAGTATTCTATGGTGCAAATGCGATCTATCAGGATAAAAAGGTGATTTCTTTTTTAAAATTCTATTAAAAATAACAAAAGTCATATCTAAAACAGGAATTAGAACTAAGAAAATTGACTTCTCCAAAGATATTACTCCATAATTATTTTCTAAATTAAATTTTGTAAAAGTAAGAATACTTAAACCACCCAATAAAGAACCAAATAAATAAGATCCTGAGTCTCCCATATGTATTTTTGATGGATAGAAATTAAATATTAAAAAACCAAAAGATGTTCCAACTAATGTAAGGGCAAGAAAAAATATCAATGAATTAGAATATGTATAACTTATTAAAGCGATCCCAAAAGCATAAATAAAAAGTACACCTGCGGCGAGTCCATCTAAACCATCCATCCAATTTATAGCATTTGCTATTCCTACTAACCAAATACTAGTTATTAAAATACTAAAAATATTGGGTAGGTATAATTCTCCAATATCCAAGTTCAGCATAGAAATATCTATTAGCTGAATTCTGAGTCCCTCATACCAAGCAAAAAAAGTTACTGTAAATTGAATTCCAAGCCTTAAAAAGGGAGAAAGAGAAAAGAAATCATCCAATAATCCAACTAGAAAAAAAATTAATGCCGTAATTAAAGCCGCCATAATTGGCTTTAAAAAATATATATCAAAGCTTGAAATATAATTAGGAATTGTATATGTAAAAAGTAAGGCACTAATTAGACCAAAAAAAATACTAATACCTCCAATTCTCACCATTCTTTTCTCATGCTGCTTGCGAGCATTAGGCTCATCAACTAAATTAAATTTATGACCTAATGAAATTATTGAGGGAATAGTTTTAGCTGTAATAGTTGCTGCTATAGATAAAGTAATTAAACCAAATAGTAATTTAAAATGCACTGCTTTTAAATCCTGTAGAAAAGGATTCCCAACATTTGATTAATATAACATCTTCCTGTATTAAAATTATAGAGATAAATTAAACTTATTTTAGAAATTTAAAAATCAAGAATATTTTATGCAAAACAAACAAATCTTATTTGGTAATGTTTTTAAGAATAAGAAAGTATTAATTACTGGTCATACTGGTTTCAAAGGAAGCTGGCTAAGCATATGGTTAAAAAATTTAGGTGCCCAAGTTTATGGAATCTCTGATGATATACCTACAAATCCATCAAATTTTAATGCTTGTAAACTAGATAGTTTTGTATATGACTATAGAGAAAATATATATAATTTTGAAAAATTAAAAAATATATTTTCTGAGATTAAACCTGATTACCTCTTTCATTTAGCTGCGCAGTCTTTAGTAAAAACTTCATATATGAATCCTTATGAAACTTGGAGAACAAATACTCTTGGTACTGTTTCAATATTAGAGGTTTTAAAACAAAGTGATAAAAAGTGCATATCAGTAATTATTACTAGTGACAAATGTTATGAGAATGTTGAATGGAAATGGGGTTACAGAGAAAACGATAGGATTGGTGGAATTGACCCATATAGTGCTTCAAAAGGAGGCTCAGAATTAGCTATAAAATCATATTTCAATAGCTTTTTTAAAAAAGATAATATGAAAATTGGAATAGGGCGAGCTGGAAACGTAATAGGCGGAGGAGACTGGTCCTCTTATCGTCTTGTTCCTGATTGTGTTAAATCATGGTCTAAGAATACAAAAGTAATAATAAGAAACCCTACTTCAACTAGACCTTGGCAACATGTATTAGAGCCATTAAGCGGCTATTTGTCCCTGGCATATAATCTTACTATTAATGAAATTTCTGGTGGCGAAGCTTATAATTTTGGTCCTGCCTCTAATCAAAACTTTACTGTTTTAGAAGTAGTCAAGGAAATGGCAAAATATTGGGAAAAAGTTCAATGGGAAGTAAATGAAGATAATAACTTCAAAGAAAGTGGTTTACTAAAGCTAAATTGCGATAAAGCTCTTAATGACCTTAAATGGGAACCTGTTTGGGGCTTCAAAGAAACAATCTTTAATACAGTTAATTGGTATAAATCTTATTATGGAAATCAAGAAAATATTCTTGAATTAAGTAGCCAACAGATTGAAGAATTTTGCAAAGCAGCTAACAGAAAAAACTTATTATGGGCAAATGTTTAACGATAAAATAATCTTAACACCAATTAAAAGAATTAAAGTAATTGGTGGGGATGTTATTCAAAATATCAAGAAAAATGATGAGGGATTTGAAGGCTTTGGTGAAAGTTATTATTCTTTGATCGATAAAGGTGCTATTAAAGGTTGGAAAAAACATACCAAAATGACTATGAATATTACTTGTCCTGTTGGTAAGGTTAAGTTTGTATTTTCAAAAGATCTGAAACAATTTAAAGAGATCCTACTAGATCAAGAAAAATTATTTAGGATTACTATTAAACCTAATATATGGTTTTCATTCCAAGGCCTTCATCACCCGAACAGTTTAATAACTAATGTTGCAAATTTAATACATGATCCTAAGGAGGTTGAAAGAAAAGATTTAAGTACGGTAAATTATTTTTGGAAATAATCAAGATCTAATGCTAAAACTTATTTATGAAGATTCTCTTAGTTGCTAATAGTGGTTGGTACTTATACAATTTCAGATCAACATTAATTAAAGATATTAAAAGTAAGGGACATGATTTGAGAATCATTTCACCTTCAGATCAATATTCAGAAATTCTTATTAAACAAAAAAATTATCATGTTAATTGGGATTTATCTCGTAAATCAATTAACCCCTTAAAAGAATTTAAATCTATCCTTAATCTTATAATTATTTATAGAAAATTGAAGCCTGATTTAATTCATCATTTTACAATTAAGGCCTGTTTTTATGGGACAATAGCAGCTAAATTTTCCAACACTAAAAAGGTCGTAAATTCTATCACTGGATTGGGACATATATTTGTAGGCAAGAAACTAACAACAAAAATACTTAAATTTTTCTTATTACCTCTTTATAGATTGGTATTTAATGCGAAGAGATCAAATATGATCTTTCAGAATGAGGATGATCTTAATGAATTTATAAAATCTAAACTCACGAATAAAGAATCTACTTGTCTTATAAAAGGATCAGGAATAGACATTAAAAAGTTTTCAAATTCTAATGAAAAACATTTAGGGCATTTTCATTCCCCTGTGAGACTTTTATTTCCCTCAAGGTTAATAATTGAGAAGGGTATTATAGAATTACTTGAAGCATGTAAATGTCTATGGAGTGATAATTATAATTTTGAATTGTACATTGCTGGAGAACCAAAAGATGACAATAGAAGTGTTATTAGTAAAGAAGTTTTTGAAGAAATCAAAAATAACAAAAAGATAAAATCTTTAGGCCACGTAAAAGATATGAAGTCCTTATTTGAAAATATTGATATTGTTATTTTACCCTCTTGGAGAGAAGGCCTATCAAGATCTCTAATAGAAGCTGCAGCAATGAAAAAAACAATAATAACAAGTAATGTAACAGGTTGCTCACAAATTATTGATCACGGTATAAATGGGATTCTGGTCCCCGTCAATGATATAAATGGATTAATACTTGCAATAAAACTTCTAATTCATAATCCTGAACTATCAAGAAAGTTTGGAGAAAAAATAAGGGAAAAAGTACTTAATAAATTTAGTGCGAATATTATCAATAAACAAACATTAGAATTTTATGAAACGATCAACTCAAATTCTATTTCTTAAACCATTCATTTAACCAAGCTTGCCACATTAAGATAGACCATATTTTTGAATCATTATTTGAGTTGCCTTCTAAATGATTTCTCCAAGTTTTTGTAACTATTTCATGATTCAAAAAACCTTCATTTTTAATTGAATTTTCATCTAATAGTTCCTCTGCCCAATTTCTTAATTTCCTATCATTTCTTAACCAGCTTCCAATTGGAATAGCAAACCCAGCTTTTGGCCTATTGAACAATTTAGGAGGAATATATTTTCCTAAAATCTTACGAAGTGGCCACTTACCTACTCTTTTGTAATTTTGCTCTTTAATTTTCAAATCTGAAGACATTTTCCATGCAATCATAGCTACACGATGGTCTAGAAAAGGTGCCCGAGTTTCGAGGCTTGATGCCATAGATGCTCTGTCCATTTTTACTAAAATATCATTTGGTAAATAAGTTAATAAATCAGTTATCATTAGCTGCTCTTCTGGTGATATTGCATTTCTTAAATAAGTAAGATTTTTTAAAATCACATTCATATCTTTATTTTCATTAGAAAGTATTTCATCAGAATTAATCCAACAACTTGTTAAGGACTGATAAACATTTTCTAATGAATAAGAATTTTGTATCAAAAGTGCTAATTTTTTTATTTTTTCTCCCCTCTTACCTTTTGAAAATTTCAAAGATAATAATAGAGTTTGATAAATTGTTTCTCTTAAACTTTGTGGGAATTTAGATACAACTTTCTGAAACTGAGGAGCAAAGATATGTCTGTTATAGCCACCAAATAATTCATCTCCACCATCTCCAGTTAATGCAACTTTAATTCCTCGATTTCTAGCTTCTCTACAAATTAAATGTGATGGAATTTGTGAAGAATCTGAGAATGGTTCAGTATAAATTTTGGGTAATTTTGTAATAATTTCTTTTGTTTCTTCAGTCGACAATTCGATTTCATGATGTTTGGTTCCAAGATAATTAGCAATATCTTTTGCATATTTAGCTTCGTTGTAGCCAATTGAATCATTAAATAGCTCAGGGAAAGATATAGTAAAGCTAGATATAGGTTTTGGATTAGTAGATTGCAGTAATGCAGTAACTAGAGAAGAGTCAATACCTCCAGAAAGAAAAACACCAATTGGAACGTCAGCAAAAGCTTGAGCGTTGATAGATCTTATTAAGACTTCCTCCAGTTCAGAAATTAATACATCATCTGGATTAGAAGTAATTTCAATTGAATTCATTTCATATTCACTATCCCACCATTTTCTTGGTTGGATATCAGAAAAATTATTTTTTGAATTTATCTCTATTAGATATCCTGGTAATAATTGCTGTATTTCATTAAATATAGATAAAGGTGCAGGAATATAACCACGATTAAAGTAAGCAGATAATGCATTTTGATTAATTGTAAAGTTAAAGTCTTTACATGCTCTAAATGCTGAAATATCAGATGCAAAAATAAATGAATTTTTATTTCCAATATTTCCCTGACCCCAATAAAGTGGTTTCTCTCCAAAGCGATCCCTAGCCAGAGTAAGTTTTCTTTCTCTCTTATCCCATACCGAAAGTGCAAACATACCTACAGTTTTTTTAAGAGCCTCTTCAATACCAATACATTCAATGAGGGATAACAAAGTTTCTGTGTCAGATGAACTTCGCCAGGCTTTTTTATAATGAGTTTTTATTTCAATAATTTTTCTTAAATCTTTATGGTTATAAATTTCCCCATTGAATACTAAAACAAATCTTTGATTATCTGAAATCATAGGTTGATTTGCTGATTCTGAAAGATCAATTATCGATAACCTTGAATGTGCAAAAGCAATTTCATTTTCAATATCTAACCATGATCCTTTGAAATCTGGCCCTCTATTATGCATGATTTCAGCCATATTTATTACTTGTTCTAATAAATTACCATTCGAATTATTTTTGTCCCAGATTCCTGCAATCCCACACATTTATAAACCTTTTCAGAAATTTAAATAATTATAAGTAAAATTAATAATTTATTTATTAAATTATAATATATTTCTAAAAAAAAATAATATATTTCTTGTCTGATCTAAGGTCTTATTATGTTTATTAGTGGATTTCAATAGGATGCCTATATTAGTTACTGGAGCAGCTGGATTTATTGGATTTAGTTTATGTAAGAAACTTTTAGATCTAGATTTTGAAATTATTGGTTTAGATAATTTGAATAGTTATTATGATGTTAATTTAAAAAAGGCTAGAATTAATCAATTAGAAAATATTTCTCATAAAAAAGGGATAAATTTTATTTTAGAAGTAGGTAATCTCCAAGATAAAAAATTTGTAGATGATTTATTTGATAAATATAAGCCTGCAACTGTTGTTAATTTAGCTGCCCAAGCAGGTGTTAGATATTCACTTAAAAACCCCTATGAATATATAGATACTAATGTAATGGGTTTTCTTAATATTCTTGAAGGCTCAAAAAGAAATAATATAAAACATCTTTTGTATGCTAGTAGCAGTTCTGTCTATGGAGGTAATGAGAACATCCCTTTTAAAGAAAGCAGTGGAGTTGATCATCCTGTAAGCTTATATGCTGCCTCAAAAAAATCTAATGAAATGATGGCTCATGTTTATAGCCATTTATACAGTCTACCCACCACTGGATTAAGGTTCTTCACAGTTTACGGGCCTTGGGGTCGTCCTGACATGGCATTATTTTTATTTACAAAGGCTATTTTTGCAGAAAAACCAATAGAAATATTTAATAATGGGGATATGATAAGAGACTTTACTTATATTGATGATATTACTGAGACTTTGGTGAGACTTTTAGATAAACCACCAGTCATGAACAATAATTTTAATAGAAATAATCCTGACCCATCAAATAGTTGGGCCCCTTATAAATTATTTAATATAGGAAATTCAAGTCCAGTATCTCTTATGAGATATATATCTGCTTTAGAAGATGCGATAGGTAAAACTGCTAAAAAGATTTTTTTGCCTATGCAGCCAGGAGATGTAAAGACCACTTCAGCTTGCACAAAGTCTCTTGAAGAATATATAGATTTTAAACCACAAACTTCAATTCAGAAAGGAATTGACGAATTTATTAGTTGGTATAAAGATTTTTATAGTGTTTAGATTTTAGGATAAAAATGAAAAATAATTTCCCAGATTTTTGTAATTGCACCATTTCTATAATTGGACTTGGATATGTGGGTCTTCCTTTATTAATAGAGTTTTATAAAACAAAAAAAGATAAAAGAACAGATATTCCACTTAATAGGAAAATAGTTGGTTTTGATATTAATGATAAAAGGATAAATGATTTAAAAAATAATATCGACAATACTAAAGAAGTTACTCAGCAAGAATTAAGTTCAGCAAAAGATATAATTTTTACTTCTAACATAAATGAATTAATTTTTTCTGACGTTTTTATTGTTACTGTTCCTACTCCTATTGATGATGCAAAAAATCCAAATTTAAGTCCATTAAAAAAGGCTTGTAAACAAATTGGAAATGCTATAAAAAAAAGGCTTTCAAATTCATATGATAAAAATAAATGCAATCCAGTAATTATCTTTGAAAGTACTGTTTATCCAGGGGCTACAGAAGAGAATTGCATTCCAATTATTGAAGAATTCTCAGAACTAAAATTAAATGAAGATTTTTATGTAGGCTACAGTCCTGAGAGAATTAATCCTGGAGACAAAAACCATAAATTAAAGGACATCACAAAAATTACAAGCGGTTCGAATCAAGAATCTAGTGAATGGATTGATAATCTATATTTATCAATTATTAATGCTGGGACTTATAAATGTGAGAGTATTAAAGTAGCTGAAGCAGCTAAAGTAATTGAGAATACTCAAAGAGATTTAAATATTGCATTAATTAATGAATTATCAATGATTTTCAAGAAATTAAACATTGATACTTTAGATGTACTTAAAGCAGCCTCAACTAAATGGAATTTTATGAGCTTTAATCCAGGCTTAGTAGGAGGACATTGTATTGGTGTAGATCCATATTATTTAACCTATAAAGCCCAACAAATAAATTATTATCCTCAAGTAGTTCTTGCTGGAAGAAGAATTAATGACAGTATGGGAGGATGGATTGTAGACCAATTAATTTTAGAGATGGCAAAAAATAATTTGCCTATTGGAAATGCATATATTTTGATTGCAGGAATTAGCTTTAAAGAAAATTGTCCTGATGTAAGGAATACAAAAGTTATAGATTTGGTTTCAAAACTAAAAAATTATAATATGAAAATTTTTATTCACGATCCCGTAGCAGATAAAGAAGAGACCATGAGAATTCATAAAATTGAGCTAAATAAAAAGATCCCTAAAAATGTTAGATTTTCTGCAGCGATTATCGCTGTATCCCATAATGAATTTAAAAATAAAGAAAAATATGATTGGAACAATATAGTAGATAAAAGAGGAATAATTTTCGACTTAAAAGGTATTCTTGATAAGAGTGAAAATACAATAAGACCTTAAAGTTTCTAAATTAATAATTCAAAATAAATCTAAAACCTAAAATTTTATTGCAGTATTATTTCACAAATTAGAAGACGTTCCAAAAATTGATCTCTCTAAAGTTATTTTAAACCTTTTGAAAAAATTCTATTATTTTGGGTTTTATTTCACATGTATCCAATAAATCTATATTTTGAAAATTGAAATTTGAAACATATTTACCATATGCCAACAAAATTCCATCTTTAGAGTGATAAGCAGTTCCTTTATCCCTTGTAATGAATTTCAATCCATAATCTTCAATTTTATTATATTTTTTTGTTATAGGATTAAAAATTTCTTCATTATTAACCATTGCTTTTGTCTCTATTTGCAATGAGAAATTTACTCTTAAACCCACTGGCTCATATCTAAGTTTAATTAATTGATTCCCCTCTTTATCAACTATTTCTGGAATTAATTTTATTATTTTTTTTAAAGATGATTGATATTTACAATCAAACACTATATCAGGTTGCATTGCAGGTAAGATTTTATATTCTTCAAATGGTAAATTTAATATTTTAAGAAGTTTTGACTCATCATTTAAGAATATCTCTCTAAGATAAACACCCCGATCAACTGCTTTTTGACCCATACTTGATATTACTAATAAATTAGATTGGTTTTTATCACAATATTTAACTATTTGAGTAATTTGTCGATCAGCAATATCCATCGCTTTAAATATTGATTTTGAATGAAAAGGATCAACTTGTTCATCAAGAATATTAAAGTCCTCAGGGAAAGTAGATGACCAATACCTGTGCATCATACCTGCAACATGATTAGTGAAAAATGTTGAGAAGCTTGGTTGATATTTTAAATAATGTTTCCAAAATACATCAAATCCTAATATTGGTTGTATCAGAGATCTTCTTGTTTTGTACTTAGAATTAATAGCTTCTTTTATTAAATGATTTAAAGTTTTAGAAAAAGAAACTGGACTTATAATTTTTAAACTTAATAATTTCAAGAACATCCTAATTGACTTCAGATCATATTTACCTGAAATTGCTTTATTTTCTCCAGCTAATTTTAAATTAAATTCTTGGAAATATTTTATTTCTTTTGGAAATGCTTGAGTATTAGGTGAAAAAGTATCTGGCAAATAAAATTTATAATTCTCTCCATAAATTGGGGGGAAAGATTGCAAAGAACCAAAAATGCCAATATCAATTCCTAAAGATGCCAAATCAACCCACAAGGGAGGATATTTCCTATTAGCGAATGTAAGATCCTGATTAATATATCTTATATTGTGTTCAAAGTTAGGAATGCCCCTATGTACAGTTGGCCAAGTACTCCAAGGATGTAATTCTCCATCATCTCTAGTTACTGTAATTTTGTATATTCCTTCATTTAAAATTTTAGCAAAGCCACTATTTGGTTTCTTTTCAACATATTTTTTTAAAAGTCTTGGGGGCACCTCATTCAATTCATAAATTATTAATCTTTTCACAATTAAAATTTAATTTATATCAATTTCACTAATTGTAATCAATCCAGTAATCAGGTAAATATAAACTTTATTTTAATTAGCAATAAAATTCAAATATTTTCAAGAAAACAAGAAGTTTAAATAAATCAAATTTAAATTTTTAAAAAATATTTTTAATAAATTCTAGCCAAATTAGTATTTTTATTTATTCGATTTAGAGATAGTAGATAACCTAAAATTATTTGGCCAGGTGCAGAAAAAATTATGTAATAGTGTAGTGAAAAAAATATTAATAAAAAAATTGGTAATTTATTTATAGATGATAAATTTGTCAAAATAATACTCCCCAATATAATTAACCCGGAGACGCCATGATATCTGTAAAAATTAAGAAATGAAAAGTCACCCCCTACATAAATAGGATTAAATGTTCCAAAAATATGTTGAGTAAAATTCATATCCCTTAGAGTCCCAACTAGTCTTTCTGACTTATCATTAAGTAATAAAGATATATAATCAAAAGAGATTTTGGAAAAATAACCTACCTCATTTCCATATCTTTTATTTAAAAAATAAATACTTAATCCTATAAAAAATATTATTATTAAATAACTCCATTTCCAGAATTTTCTTAAATTAATTACTGAATATACAAAAAACGAAAAAACACCAGAGGCTGAAGAAGAGAATACCATTACAACACTAACCAGTAATAACCTTAATTTAGAAAAAGGTAATAAAGTTAAAAGAGTAATTATCAATACGCCTGTAACTGATGAATTTCCACCAAAGCTATAAGATCTTTGCCATATAGAAGAGAAATGAGAGGTGGCTTCTTCTATAGGATAGTTAGGTAGATTCTTAGCTTCTAAAATAGTATTTACTAGAATACCCTCAATAATTGTTACTAGTGAAAATACATAAAACAAAATTTTAATATTGAATAATTTATTAAATCTTTTAAAAAATAAGTAATAAAAAATAAATCCCCAATGAAAGCCAAAAACCATTATTGAACTGAAGATCCCAGTCTCAAGAGTAGCTAGAATAAATAGAATAAAGAGAGATAAAAATAGAAACCAATCTAATAATTTAAGCTTATATCTTATGTAAAACAAAGATAAGAAATATGATAAAAATGCTATTGGACCTAAATAATATCTACTAAAGCCTAGAAATAAAAGTAATATACCAATAAATTTAGTTGTACTTAATTGATTAAACTTAAATCCCATATCTCTGTTATAAATATATTTATTTTTTATCAAATCTTTGTATTAAATTTTATACGATAATTTATTATATCTAAAATCCCAAGAAAAATATTTGGCAAATTTATCTCTTTTAGGAGATTGACCATCTTCATAAATTCAAAATTTTCTAATAAATAAAATAAATACCTTACTTGAAAAGCTCTTAATAATGGTTGTAATTTTTTATCATTAACTAATATTTTTATAATATATATTGCTTCTAAAATAGCGATCTCTTTTCTACCTATAGAAAGGTTAGAATTATGAAGCCTGTAAAAAGATAATGTTTTATTGATGGCTATAACATTATATTTCAATGAAATTGAAAGATTTAAGAAATAATCTGGACAGAATTTAAATTCAGAAATATTTCCAGCTTTAAGAACTGCACTTTTTTTATATAAGATGGATGGTAAAGGAATAAAATTTCCAGAAAATAAATATCTTGATACTTTACCTTGGGGTAATTTCTTTTTGCCAGGTACAATTCTCGTTAAACGATGTACTCTATTTTTTCTTATTAAATCCTTAAAATATTGACAATTAGAATACACTAATCCAACTTCTCCTTTATATGCATTTATCGCATTTACTTGATATTGAAGTTTTTCTTTATCCCAAAAATCATCGCAATCTAAAAAAGCGATCCAATCTCCTTTAGTTTTTTCAAGAGCTAAAAATCTTGCTTCACCCAAAGAAGTATGCTCTGAAGCTAAGAAATATCGAATTTTAGGATTATTATATGTTTTTACAATTTCCGCACTTTTATCAGTAGATTGATTATCCCAAAAAATTAATTCCCAATTCAGATAACTTTGATTTAAAACTGAAGATAAGGCTTCGTCAAGAAATTTTTCCCCGTTATAGCAATTAATAATTATTGATATAAAAATATTATTATTCATAATTTTGATTTATAGAATTTTACTGTTTTACTAAGTCCAGTTTTCAAATCTACTATTGGTTCCCAATTTAAAATATTTTTTGCCTTATTAATATCTGCATAAAGAGACATATTTTCTCCTTTTCTAAATTTTATTAAACCAAACTGAGGTTGGCCTCCACCAACAATTTCAACTACATTATTTATTACAGATTTAACCTCAACTGGTTTCCCAGAAGCAATATTTATAATATTTCCTAATCCATTTTTAGTCTTCAAAGCAGAAATGATACCTTCTACAACGTCATCAACATGACAAAAGTCTCTGATTTGAGTACCTTCAGATGTAGGGAATTTTTGATTTGTCAAACAGCCTTTAATTACTTGCGGTATAAATCTTTCCTCTCTTTGCCTCTCGCCATAAACCAAAAAAAGCCTCAATATAATAATAGGTATTTTTTCTGTTTTATATAGCATTTGCAATAAATTTGTGCATGATAATTTAGCTAAAGAATATGGCGATATAGGACTTTCTCTTAAAGATTCATTTTGAGGAGATGGTGCATTCCCATATTCATCACTAGAACCTATATGTATAATTTTTTCTATTGAATTCAATTCTAAAACACGTAAAATATTGATTAATCCATAAAAATGATCATTAAATACACTTAGGCCACCATTAAAAAAAAGTTTATGATCAATATATCCTGATAAATTAACAACATAATTAAACTTTATATTAGAAATTTGTTCTTTTACGCTACTAAAATTATTCAAATCAAAATTTAAATAATTAACATTTTCAAATTTGTTAATTAAATTATTCTGCCTAAAAGATGTAGACCAACAATCCAAACCAATATCTCTACATTTTTTTGTTAAATGCGAGCCTATAAATCCACTACCTCCTAAAATGAGTATTCTCCCTTTCACAAAAATTAATTATCTTATTCAAAGATAACCTAACTAATCCATAGAGGTCTAGATTTATTCCACATTTCTTCAAGAAAATCCTTATCTCTCCTTGTATCCATACATTGCCAAAAGCCATCATGTTTGTATGCCATTAATTGACCTCTTTTAGCGATTTCTTCAAGAGGTTCTTTTTCTAATATTGTTTGATCAGAATCAATGTAATTAAAAAATTCAGGTTCAATCACAAAAAAACCCCCATTAATCCATCCTTTTACTGTCTGCGGCTTTTCTTTAAACCAATTAACTTTGTCTCCTTCAAGATTTAATTCCCCAAATCTTGCAACTGGATGAACAGCAGTTACAGTAACCATTTTCCCATGACTTTTATGAAAATTTATTAAACTTTCAATATTTATATTTGATAATCCGTCTCCATAAGTTAATAAAAATCTCTCATTTCCTATATAAGATTGCATTCTTTTTAACCTTCCACCTGTCATTGATTTAAGACCTGTATTTACTAGTGTTACTTTCCAATTCATAGGATTTGATTGATGATATTCAATACCACCTGAATTTAGATCAATAGTAAAGTCTGAATTATATATTTTTTGTTTAGAAAAATATTCTTTTATTATTTCGCCCTTATAACCTAAAGCAATATTAAAATCATTAAATCCATAATTAGAGTATATATTCATTATGTGCCACAAAATTGGGAACCCACCAATTGGAATCATTGGTTTAGGAATCTTTTCGGTGTATTCAGAAATTCTTGTTCCGAAACCACCTGCAAGAATGACAACTTTCATTTTAAGAGCAATTTTTTACTGATTTTACCAAAATAGAGAACCTAAAAGTATTCTTATAAAATTGAATCCAAAAGAGGTTTGAAGAAACTTAAATCTTTTGAAAATTCTTGATAATCAAGCGCAATACTTGCCATTAAGTAGTCAATATGTTCATCCACATTAATAGAATTTGCTTCTGGCATTTGCATTGCTAAAACATTTTCTCCTCTAAGAATCCTATTATTTAAAATATATTTTGTTGGTGTAAGATAAATTCCCCCATTTCTTATATAAGCTTTTGGATAAAAGTCTTGTCTTCTTGATTGTTCTGGTTCAATAAAATCACAACAAATATCTTTCAAATATCCATTTTCATCAATTTTTTTTATTCTATATGGGTGATGGTCGCCAAGTTTTTGCACTGAAGCGACACAAGTAGCATACTTAGATTTTTTTAATAATGAAATAGCATTTTTCATATGAGTAGGAGTTCTAAAAGGAGAAGTTGGTTGTAGAAGCATAACTGCATCAAAAGTTTCTGCGTAATTCTTTTCAAGCCAATTAAGAGCATCTATAATTACATCGATGGTAGGTGATTTATCCTTAGCAAATTCTGCTGGCCTTAAATAATCTTTATAAATATTGTATTTGCCTAGTAACTCAAGATAACTTTCAGAATCAGTTGAAAGAATAACATCAGAAAGTATTTTATTCTTTTTTGCTTCAAGTGCTGAATATACTGAATATTCCAATAGAGGTATACCCTTTACTGGACGAATATTTTTATCTTTAACCCCTTTTGATCCAGATCTGGCAGGAATAATTCCTAATACTTTCATAATAATTTAAGAAAATAGAACAATTTTTATTTAAAATCTATAAAAATCATAAATATTGAATAAAAGAATTTATATCTTGATGAAGCTTTTTAACTCCTAATTTGTAACTTGCCATGCCAATTTCTAATGTCTTTTCATTAACAAACTTATCAACATTATCTTTCTTTAAAATGAGATTTAAAAAAATCTTTAAAGAATTTCTATTAGTCAAATACAAACCAGAAAAGTTTTCTATATAGTTATTTCTCATTATTCCAATAGGGTCATAAAAAATAGCCGGCTTACTTAAAGACAACGCTTCAATCGTTGGGGAGGTAAAAGCCATACTTATTACAGCTCTTGATGAGTTTATTAATCTTGAAGAAGGAATTTGGTCATTAACAACTATATATTTTTTATGAATATTTTTTTTAAATAAATTTTTTGAATTTATAATTTCACTAAGTAGATCACTTTTTATTTTACTTTTCCATTTTATTAAAAATAAATAATTATTATCTAATTCATCAAGCAAGCTAAGTAAATCAGTTAAAAAAGCTATATGTGAAGATATTGGATGAAGTACATTATCACCTTCAGAACATAGAAAAATTGATATTATATTTTTGTTTTTAGTACTAATATCTAAATTTAAATTTTCTTTATAACTCTGAAAAAAAGGACCAACTACAATATTCTTTTTAGATTTAATATTTGATAACTTAAAATAATCTAATTGTTGTGCCAAAAGATAATATCTTCTATCAAAACTTATCAATGATTTTCTAGGGTCAGGGTATAAGTTTGATTTACTATAAAGATGGTATTCAGTAGCGCTATGAACATATCCCCAACATTGTATTCCTATTTTCATGAATACTTTATTTCTAATCAAATCGGAAATACTATAGTCGTTATAACTTATTGAAATATCAATAGAAAAAAGCTTCGCGAATTTATGCCACTTTAATAAATTAAAAATTATTTTTGGGATATTGTTACGAACAAGCGGGTCTAATTTAAACGCCATAAATGGAAATTTAAATAATAATCTTAAAAAATACTTTACTAATTCATAAACATCTCCAAATGAAGAATTTCTAAAAATTTCACTTTTATCAAATATTATTGTCTTATATTTTTTTTTATATTGGTTAATATAATCGGGTTTTAAATTTGTTTTTGAATAAATTAAAACTTCCTTTTTATTAAAGGAAGGAGGTATAACAGAATCTAAGCCACAACTTTCTTTACTTGTTGTATTAATTTTTAGCGCTGTAAACCAAGTTAACAAACCAATTTTAAAATGCCTTTTTCTATTTTTTTTTAAATTTCTTATTGAAAAAATAAAATACAAAGTTATTAGAATTGACTTTAAATAATCAATAAAAAAATCAATAACTTCTAATCCAATAAACTTTACATCTAAATCATTCAAAGGAAAATTTATTTCAGGAAATTTAGTACTATTTTTATTTAAGTAATTTAGTAACTTGAACCAAATCTTCTTGTAACTTTGAGGAAGAATCAATGTAACAGATTTTTCTTTATTGAATTTTTCAGAAGCACCCAACAATAATAAAATATAAGAAATTCTTTCTAAAAATACTTTTTTTTCAATATCAATAAACATCTCCAAATTTTTCGAACTATTAACCAATTCGGATAACAAAATATAATTTTGGTAAATATCAATTCCTTTGAATATTTTAAATGCAAGTGACTGGAGTTCTAATTTTCTCTTAGTACCCTCTTTATTCCAACAATACTTTTTCGAATTTATAATTTTAAAGTTTTTATCTTGAGGAAGACAAGTATCTATTATTAAGATTTCTGGTTTCTTTAAATACAAAAAAAGTTTCAACAAAAATTGATTTTGTTCTGGGCCTATAATATAAGTCTGCATTTTTTTATTCATCAAAAACAAAAAAAACCACTATTAATAATTAAAATTACTACAAATTAAATAATTAATTAACGGTTTTATAAAAAAATTTATTTTTATTACTAAAGTTAAAAATTATAGATTTTAATAAAAATGCCAAGCATATATGAAAGTTTATGTAAATTGGGCCTTGCAAGTGATTCAACTATAGAATTATTTCACAAAGGATCAAGAGATAATCCTTTAATCGATTTTTATAGGGATAAAGTTTCGGGTGTTATATTTATTAAGGATAAGTATGTTGGTGATGATGAGTATATTTCAGGTGACTATAGAGAAATAAAGGCAAAAAAAGAAGGTAAAACTTCTTCATCAATTAACCATGAAAGGTATACAGACTATACTAGAAGGATAGTTGATAATAAACAATTTTATATAGGTTTAGATATTGTAGATTTTGGATGTGGACATGGGCATTTTTTAAATGAAATTAAAGATTTATGTAAAAGCGTACATGGGATAGAACTTCAAAGAAACCTTTTAGAGAGTCTTAAGAAAAAGGATATCCCTTGTGAAGATAATCTTAATAAATTAGCAGATAATAGTATTGATTCAATTTTTTTATTTCATACTTTTGAACATCTTCCGAAACCAATCGAATCTCTAGCGGAAATTAGATCAAAATTAAGAGATAATGGAAGAATCATAATAGAAGTTCCCCATGCTGAAGATTTCCTTATATCAACTTTAAAATCAGAAGCATTTATTAAATCTACTCTGTGGTCTCAACATCTTATCCTGCATACAAAAACTTCAATGAGTGTGATTCTTGAAAATGCGGGGTTTAAAAATATTATGGTTAAAGGGATACAAAGATACCCTCTATCCAACCACTTAAAATGGCTAAAAGACAAAAAAGGAGGGGGACATCTATCAAATTTATCTATAATTGACGATGAAGAATTGAATAGATTTTATGAAAAAACTTTGTCCAAAATATCTAAAACTGATACCTTGTTGATAATTGCAGATAAATAAAACTCAATAAATTCTATTAAGCATTGAATTATAGTCACAGGAAATAAATTTATCTAAATTATGTGAGAATAAATTATATTCTTTTTCCCAATATGCCGGAGAAAATGCCGCAATATGAGGTGTTAAAAAAATACTTGGATGTTTAAATAATTTTGAGTCAGATGGTAAAGGTTCGACTTTTGTAACATCTAAAATTGCAAATTTAGGTGAACCTTTATTAATAGATTTTAAAAGATCATCTTCATTTAAAACAGAACCTCGACCAAAATTTAGAAAAATTAATTCATTTGAGGTTTTCGAAAAAAAAGATTCATTAAAGAAATTGTTATTAATTTTCTTTTCTGGAAGAAGGGAAATAATTACATTATATTTTTTTAAATTATCTATTTTTTTTAATGAACTAAAATTTTTATTAATATGATTAAATTTTTCATTATTATTAGACAAGCTATCAACAACTGAACCTAAATCATGGAATTTTTTTGATAACTCCTTACCTATATTTCCTAAACCAATTATTAAAACATTTAAATCATTAAAATCCTTAATTTGATCGAAATATAAATCATAATCTGCTCTTGTAAAAGGTCTATCTTTTACATTAAAAAAAATATCTAAACGTCTTATAAATAAGCCCGTAAGAGTAATAATATTTGTAATCATGGAAGAATTTACCGTGCCCCTGCTAGAAGTAATAATTAAATTATCATTATTATCTAATCTTTTATTTAATCTATTTATTCCCACTGAGCCAAAATGAACCCACTTTAATTTTGGCATTTTTAAAATCATTTCTGGTTCAATTCTGTTACCCCAATAAATAGATGCATTTGAATTATATTTTGGTAGTTCTGGACAATTAACAAATAATATTTCAATAGGGAATTTATTTTCCAAATTTTTTTTTATATAATTTGGAACTGAATACATTGGTGATTTCAATGCAAGATCGCAAGCTAAAGAATATTTCATAAGATTATTTTATTTTGTAACCGCTGCCTTCAACAAATTTAAATTTATCTAATTGTTTGAGATTTATTGAATTTAATAATTTATCAATATCTTGATCTGATAAAAATCTTATTTTATTAATATCTAGATTATTAAATAAATTTTGGTTAATCTCAAGTTCAACCATAGGTATTTCAAACCAGCTAATAATATTTGTAGCCCTTGCAAATGCTAAGTTCAACAATATAGCCAATCCAGATCCCCAAACATGAGAAGTAAATTGCAAATTTGGATTTATGGATAATAAATTATTTGTTATGTGAAATAAATCGATATATCCACCACCATGGGTAACATCTAGTTGGAAGAATTGTATTAAATCAGAAAAAGCTTGGTATTCAGCAAAAGTAGTGAATGACTCACCTACGGCTAAAGATATAGAAGGATCAATATTATTTCGTAATTTCTTATATTCAAATAGCTTATCAGGATCTAAAGGTTCCTCGAACCATAATATGCCATTTCTTAAGTAGTTAATATTAAATGCAGTTTTTTCTGCACTAAGGGGAGGTCTTAATGTGCCTTGAATAAAATCTACCATGAGATTTATGTTGTAATTCCCTTTCTTCTTGCTATTTTCTTCAAAAAAAGACCTTACTGCTGTTACCCTTTTATAATCAACATCGATATGTTGCAATCCACATCTCATTTTAAAACCATCATAATTAGTATTTAATGCAGCTTTTGCATCATTCAAAGTTTCTTCTATTGAATAAGCAACTGAACCTCCGCTTAAATAATATTTGATAGGTGTTGAATTATTATTTCTTTGATAATTTTTTTGTAAAAAAGTCTTTATCCCCTCTACAATACTTAGATTATTTTCTTTAAAAATAATCTGCATGATGCAATTTTGTATGGCACCCTGTATTGACTTGAAAGTTCCTGAATTAGATACAAAAGGAATATCTGCAAAGAAGTTTGTATTTTTAATATCAAATTCCTTGCCAATAAAAGATTTAGCAACATAATCTATCATCAATGGAAGAATATCAGGGATATAAATTCCTGTATACAATTCAGAAGAACTTTTTATTAAATCCTGACTGGTTACAGTAATAATTACTATGGACTTCAAACCTAAAGGTTGGCCAAAAGAATTATTGTTACCATAAGATGATGAGAATCTTTGTGATTCGATGTTTTTTATTTTCACTATGCTATTCCTTTCCAGGTATTACCAGCTGGTGTATAGTGATGATCACAGCTAAAATTTGGAGAATAAAGAATACTGTTTCTTTTTTCGATCATAGAGATTGCCCAATATCTATCTTCCTTACCTTGTAAATTTTCATTGAATGGATTATCTAATAAAGTTCTTCTACTGAAAAAAGATAAAGCATTATGCATAAAATATCTATCTTCATAATCTGAATATAAATTCTCAACTTCATCATTTCCAAAATGGGCCCAAATATATCTTTTTTGAATTCTTTTACCATGATAAAAAGGAGTCTGTGATCCATAAATACAAGAATAATTTTTTAATTTATCCTCGAGATAAACTAAATTAAAAGATCTTAAAACACAGTGACTAGAAATTATTAAAATATTTTTTCTGGAACAATTTAAAACGCCTAAATTTAAAGATTTGCCTGGAGTATAATCGTTAATTTTACAAATTTTAATATCGGTATATTTCTTTGAGTTTGGCAAAGTAGGATCATGTTGAAAATATCTAACAATTTCAAGAGTTTGATCAGTTGAGTTATTATCAACAATTATTATTTCAGGGCAATTTATGAAATCTAAGCAAGATTGGATGCAATGCCCAATCCATCTAGACTCATTTTTTGATCTTATTACAATGGAGATATCATCCATTAAATCTTCCTCTATAACTATCCCTAGAACTACTCTCTTGCTCTATATAGTCCAATCCATTATCTTTATCAAAATCATTAAATAGCTCTAAATATTTACTTAAGGAATTTAATTCTTCTGGGAGAATTGCAAATTTGTTATCTCTACCAGGAAGATTCTTATCTATTGTGAAATGCTTCTCTATCGCGACTGGTGAATATTTTAAAGATGCCATAGCAGCCATAATTCCTTGGGTATGATCACTAAATCCTACTTTTTTAAAATATTTATTTAATTTTAAAATTCTTGGTAGATTTATAAAAGATGCCTCGCATGGATAAGCAGAAACACAATGCATTACTACTAATTCTTTTTTAAAGTCTTTAAATAAATTTGACAATTTTTCTATCTCAATTTTAGTTGCAGTTCCAGTTGAAATGAAAATTTTACTGAAATTTAATTTACAAAACTCTAATAAATCATAATTTGCCACCTCAAAACTTGGGATCTTAACCTTTGAACATCCCAATTTTAATAATAATTGTGCATCAGGAATAGAAAAAGCTGAACTCATAAACTCTATATCAAATTCATCGCAACAAGATATTAAAAATTTATGATCATCTTCAGAAAGTTCAGCTTTATTGTAAATTTCTCTTCTTCCATCAAAATCCCATTCCCCAGATTTTAATCTAGAAACTTTCCAAGTTTGAAACTTTGCTATTGTAGCTCCACTCTCAGATGCTTTCTTTATCATTTCTCTAGCCAATTCCATATCTCCCATATGGTTCCAGCCAATCTCAGCAATTAAAGTATTATTCATAAATAAAACTCGTTAAATACTAATATAGATTAAAACTGTATTAAATTAAAGATATATTTATAGGATAGGATTAATTGTTAAATTTATTTTATAGACGATTAAAATTAACAAGCTAATAAGAACTTACATAGAAATTATTTAAATTAAGCTCAACTATTTCTGTTTTTAATTTAATTTAATCAGATTTTTATTTTTTGAATATAATTTTTGAATAGGTGGATTAAAAAGGAAAGAAGTTCTAACCGAAATAACCTTTTTGTTCATAGAAAAAGCTAAATTAATGTAAGAGGATTCTCCAAACAAACAGTAATTAGTTTTACTTATTGACTCAGAAATATCTTCCTGATTTTTAAAAATAAATTTAATTTCGGGTAATGAAATATCTAAATTATTTTGTAATTTATTAATATTTAATTCTAGATTTTTAACATCTAAAGCTGGATGAACTCTAATATATAATTTATCTTTTCCTAAATTATTTGTTAATTGATAATTAGACTTAAAGAAAACTGCCAAAACAACATAAAACTCTTTTGGCGTTCCATGAGTAAAAAAGGTAATATTTCTAGTTGTTTGGATATTTATTTTTTGTAAAACTACATTATTTTTATCAAACCTTTTTAAATTATCAGAAGATATTTTCAAATGGAAATCATTTATATTGAAAATATCATTTATGGTAGATTTCATTTCATTTAATGAATTATTATCTTGAAACATTAAAACTCTATCTCCCCAGACTCCAGAATCTATTTCTAACCTCTCTGGTATTAGATGAGAATGATATTTAACTGAGAAAGGTGATCCTATATAAGAGACTATTTGAGTATCATAAGAATCCCTTTTAGATTGATATAAACCTATAGAAAATGCTTTGGAATGTAATTGATTTTCAGTCCAAACAAACACTTTATTAGGATGCAAAAAATTAAAGATCTTTAAAGACGATTTATAATTTAAGATAGATAAAAACCTTCTATTTATAGTATTTAGTTTACTTAAACTATTAAATATAGATCCTAAACCTTTTTTATAATCACCAAACAAGTCAAAACAAAAAGTTTCCAATAATAAAAATACAGCTTCAAATAAGTCATTTATAGAGATTAAGTCTAAGTAAATTAATAAATTTTTAGATTTTGGGAAGTTTATTAAAGCGCTTGATATCATTTTAAATTGATAAAAATCGGTAGCAAAATAAAAATCTTGGCTATTTGAACAAAAATTAGGGTAATAGTATTTTGGGGACATGTATCCCTTACTCTTCCAAAGTTGAAAAGTATAAATATTAATATTTTGTTTTTTGTAATCAAAAAATTTATTTTTCTTTTTTTTATTTATTCCAATTAATATATAAAAAAAAGAGTAAACATTAATAATTAAGAAATCCAAAAATGATATGCAAAATTTGACTCCCCAAAACAAAAAATTATTTATACAGGTTAATAAAAAGCTAATATTGAAAAAGAAACTTCCAGATCTTAATCTTCCAAAATGAAATGCAATTTTATGAGAAAAATCTAAAGAATTATATAAATTTTCATCTATAACATTATTTTTTTTACCTATCGCAAAAAGTGTATCAAGAGAATTAATTGAAGAGGAAAATGGATAACGATCAAAAATATTTGAAAACAAAAAATAAGGTTTTAATTTAATAAGTTTAGATTTTTTTAAATTTTCTTTTAGTTGTAATTTAACTAATGCTCTAAAAGTTTGATTGGCATTTTTGAATCCAATATTAAATTTATTCATAATTTAAAAAATTAGTTCAATTTATTTTTCATAAAGGATTTCATATGCTTTTTTTATTAGATCTTGATCTTTTATAAATTTAATTCCAGCTAATCCAGGTTGATCGCAAAGTATAAACCTATTTCCTTGTGAAGTTCTCTTTTTATCATTAATTAAATTATCTAATAAGAATTTGATATCTGGAATTTTGTCTATATTGAGTGTATTAAAATTTAATGGCAATTTATACAGTAAAAGAAGTTTATTTGTTAGTTCATACAATAATTCTGTATTCTGATTCTTATCAAGTATCAAGGAAAGTTTAGCTGCAACTTTTATTCCAAAAGCTACAGCTTCTCCATGCCTTAAATAATTTTGATGTAACCCATAAAAGCTTTCTATGGATTGGCCAAATGTATGTCCATAATTTAATATTAATCTTACAGCTTTTTCATAAGCATCATCTGCGACATGTTTTAATTTTGTTAAAACTGACCAGTATATAATTTCTTCAAGAGTTTCAATATTCCTAGAATTTACTTTTTTAGCTATCTTTATTAACCTTTTTACCATTTCATAATCTGAAGTCAATGCCATTTTTATTGCTTCACATAATCCAGAATAATAATCTCTTTCTTTAAGTGTATTAAGAAACTGAATATCTATAAAAATTGCTTTGGGATTATAGTAAGTTCCTAATAAATTTACTTGTTCTAAAAAATTTAAACCTGTCTTACCTCCCACGCAACTATCAATCATAGCAGTTGTCGTAGTAGGGATATGAACTAAATTAATCCCTCTTTTGTAGGTACTAGCTACAAAAGCAGTTAAATCTCCTATTACACCACCTCCAATTCCAATAATTAATCCATCCTTTGGTAAACTAAATTTATCCAAGATCTCAATAACATTTCTAAAACTATCTAAATCTTTTTTTTCAATTCCGCCATCCATAAAAAGATGATTATATTTTTCTAAAAGCGCTCTAAGATCTGAACTTAAATTTGAAGATGATTCTTGAAAGAAATTATCACATATGATAAAAACGCTCTCTTTCCCGTAAGAATTTAGAAAAATTTCTAAGTCATTTAATATACCTTGGCCAATAATGATAGGGAAATTATCTAAACCTACTCTTGCAGTTATTGTCCTTTTCATGAACTAATAATTTCCAAAATATTTGTCTGACTTCATCGCAACTCTTGCTTTTAAAAGATCATCCTGTACATCTACAGAAAAAGAATCTCCCCTCATTTTTAAAGAAAAAACTCTCATATCATTTTCTAAGGCTCTCAAAAGTTCAATACTCTCACATTCTTCATTTGGGGACTTTTCGAGTTTACTATATTTTTCAAGTGCAGCTTTTTTGAAGCCAATTACAGATAAGTGTTTTTGAACAAAAGGTAATGGTCTTGAGTATCTATTAGGTATTTGAGCACGTGATAAAGTCATTACTCTTCCAGATAACGAAGTCTGAACTCTAACGATGGTTTCGGGACTTGTATAAGGGACTTCTAAAGTGGGAATTATAATATCTTCATTTTTTGCATTAGTCTCAATAGCCTTAGCAACTTGATTTATATGCTCAGGATCTACGAGTGGCTCATCACCCTGAATATCAATTGCATAATCAAAATCAAAATTTCTTGCTACTGAAGCAATTCTTTCAGTTCCATTTTCAAAATTTGATCCTGTTAATTCAAAATCAATCCCATATTTTTTACATTCTTCAGCAATTTTCTCACTATCTGTACAAACTATAACTTTATCTATCTTGCTACTAAGCATTGATCTTTTTGCTACATGGATTACAACAGGCATATCCTCTATTTCTGCTAAAGCTTTGCCTGGCAATCTAGTTGAATTTAATCTTGATGGTATAAAACCTATAATCTTATTCATTTACTTTGCTGTCCAACCTCCATCACAATACAATATACTGCCAGTCATATAAGAATTATCTTCGGATATTAAAAAATATATAAAATTAGCTATCTCTTCACATGAACCCCATCTACCCATTGGGGTCTGATCTAAAGTCCATTTATATAAATCTTTTTTATTTTTTTGAAAAACATCAGAATAAGAAGAAGCGATAAATCCAGGAGAAAGACAATTCAATTGAATTTTTGATTTAGCTAATTCAACAGCTGCTGATTTAACGAAACCTTCCAGAGCAGATTTTGATACAGCATAGGTAGATAATTCATCAAAACCTCTTGCACCTACAATAGATGATATAAAAAGAATATTTAAATGTTTATCTTCATCTTTTGAAGATTCAATTAATTTTTTGGCTATATTAATATTTGCTAATGTATTAACTTCAAAAATATTTCTATATAGTTCTAATGTTGATAACTCGATAGATTTTCTAGATCTCAGTCCAGCATTACAAATGGCGTAATCAAAGATACCAAACTTATCTTTTAATTGATTAATAATTAGATCTATTTTTGCAAAATTTGAGATATCGCAATCTTTAAAGAAAAATCTTTTAGGATATATTTCTATCAATTTCCTTATCTCTTTATTATAGCTTCTTGAAATTCCTATCAATTTATCTTCAGAATTATTTTTTAAAATATTTTTCGCTGCAGCTAATCCTATACCTTTGCCGCAACCTGTTATTAATCCCAATCTATTTTTCATAGTTATATCGTATATTCACCAATTCTATATTTTTTTAAATTATCTTCATTACTAAACCAATCACATGTTTTGATCAAACCTTTTTTAAATCCTTCTTTGCCTCCATATTTTGGTTCCCAATTTGTTAATTGATTAAGAAGTTTATTTTCGCCATACAAGCGGTTAACTTCAGATGATTCTGGCCTAAGTCTTTTTTCTTCAGTAATAATTTCTATATTTTCATTCATTACATTTGCAATTAAATAAGCAGTTTCACCAATTGATATTTCAAAATTGCTAGCCGCATTTATAACTTTTCCTAAAACAGAATTGCTCTCAGCAACAGCAATAAATGCATCACAAATATCAGAGACGTAATTGAAGTCTCTTGTCGGAGAGACTGCACCAAGTTTAATTTTCCTATTGCCACTAGCAATCTGAGTAATAATAGTGGGAATTACAGCTCTAGTACTTTGTCTAGGTCCATAAGCATTAAAGGGTCTTAAAACCGATATGGGAGTCTGAAAACTCCTATAATAACTTAAGGCAATTTGATCAGCGCCAATCTTACTAGCAGCATATGGAGATTGCCCAACTAAAGGGTGATCCTCAGTTATAGGGACAAATTGAGCCGTACCATAAGTCTCAGATGTAGAAGTATGCACAATTCTTGATACTCCAATTTCTTTACCAGCTTCTACTATATTTAAGGTTCCATGAATATTTGTATCAACATAACTTGCTGGAGATTCATAACTATATGGAATTGCTATTAAGGCTGCCAAATGATAAACCTTTTCGCATCCCGTCATTATCTTTTTCACACAAAAAGGATCACGAATATCACCCAAAACCACCTCTATATTATTTCTTATATTAATGTCGATTGAATCTAACCATCCCCAACTACCAAAAGAATTATACATGCATAAAGCTTTAACGGAATCTCCTTTTTGAACAAGCTTCTCAACTAAATGGGAGCCTATGAAGCCATCTGCTCCAGTAACTAATACCTTGGACATTTTGTTTAAATTTTTTTGAGAGATTTCCAGAAGTTATTCTTCATAAGAAAATTAACTAAAATAGAAAAAATACTTACCTATGATGGGATTATATAGCTAATAATAAATTAATAAAATTTAACTATAAATTTTTTTTAGAATATTTTACTTTTAACAAATATAACAATCACAATTATGTTTAACTTTTATTCGCAAATTCTAATTGATTCAAATTCTTCTAATAGTTCTGAAAAACCAAATTTAGAATTTTTCTCGCAAGATATAAACTTTCCAAAGTAACTTGAATAATTCGCATCATCAAAAGTAAGCGCATTTTCAATTTCATTTACTTTAAGTTCTTTAGACATATTTATAGGAATCTTATTAAACCAACTTGCTAACTGATAATTCTCTAGTCTTGTTCTAGCCATTCTATAAGAAGTTAAAAATAAAATAGGTTTTTTAAAAATTACAGCAAAATTTATCGATGTGCTTGCATGAGCGATACAACCCTCTGAAAACTTTACTAATCCAGCTGTTTGATTTATCAAGACTTTATAATCAGGTAGCATTTTTTTTGTATAAGAAATATCAGATCTTGGATGAGCTGCAACTACTACTGATAATTTAAAATTGTTCTCTATGAACTTAAAGAAATTTCTTAACTCTACATAATACAATTCTTCATCTTCAACCTTAGCATTTAAAATTGAGAAGTCAGTATGATTAATTATATTTTCATCTAAAAAAACAATATATTTTTCTTTAATTAAATTATCATAATTATTTTTTGATAAAAGATAATCATAGGAACAAGACTTTATAATTTTAGCTTTAGATGTATCAAACCCATATTGATTTGCTACTGCATTTCCGCAGACTAAAAAATAACCTGGGACTAAATTTTCCCTTTTAGTAAATAATTTTCTTTTAATTATATAAGTTAATTTTTTAATAATTCCTAAAAAAGATTTTTCCCTATTGAATTTAGTTATTATTCTTTTTAATAAAAAAAATTTCATTTTTAGAGGATACAAAGGGAAGGCTGATATTAAAACTACACACAACTTTTCTTCATAAGGTTTAATAAAACTGTATATTTTAGAAGTAATTTCGTTTTCTTGTCCTATTAATCCTATTAAAAGATCATTAATTTCTAATAAATCACTTTGATCATTAAGTTCTTTAAAACTTTTTACGAAATGGTAATTAGAAATATCTACTCTATTTTTAAAATTTTGAAGATAAGAATCTTTGTTAAAGATATAAGACACGTCAAGAATAGTAAAATCATATTTTTCTTTGAATAGATTTAAAGAAAACCTTTTATAATTTCTTTCGTTAATAACTTGTGCTGTAATTAATAAAACCTTTTTCTTCGCCATATTTTTAATATTAATTTTGATTTAATAAATCAGATGAGATGTAGTTGTAACTTGTGCATTAATATATTTTATAAGATATTTAAATATGCTATTAATGATTCTTGTCTTATTTTGATATCTAATTAGTTTTTTAATTATAAGAATTATATTTTCTTTGTTTTTAGGTTCTATTAATTCAATCATCTTAATAGCTAAATCAAATTTCCCATATAGTGCACAGATCGTTATAAATTTAAGGTATTTTTTTGGTAATTTTTCATATATGTATTCAGGAGAACGAAGCCATAATCCATCTCCAAATACACATTGGCCATAAGAATTAAATTCTTTACGTTCCCATCTAATTAAATTTGTAAAATCAATAAATTCAAATCCCTTTTTATTTAAATATTTATCTACTTTTCCAAAAAGTGGTTGTTTTTCATAGATACGAGAAAATTCAACTTCAAGTTCTAAACCAACACAATCAGACAAATGATTCTCCATTCCTTTGATAGCTTCATACTCTGCTCCTTGGATATCAAATTTAGCAAAATCAATTTCGCGATTACCAAGTTCAATATCAAGAGTTGATGTCTTTAAATATTTATTTTCTTTTATATTAAATCTTTTATTATCAGGAAATTTATTTAAAAATTTCTTATTAGGGTTAAAAACAGAAGATACCTCTGGTTTATTGCAAAGATAAAATTCTATAGAATCCTCCTTACTCCACAAAACTTTATTTATGATTTCATATTTCTTACAATTATAAATATTAGATAACTTTTTATAGCTCCTAGAATCAGGTTCTACCCCAATATATGCAAGATTTTTTGATAAATCCAACCATCTAGGCTCAATATTTCCTGCAGCCCCAATATCTAAAAAACTAATTCCTTTGGATAATTGAGCTAATTTATTCAAATGGTAATTTTTATTAATTCTTCTTATTTCAAATAATTTTTTTAAAATTCTTTTTATGAATAAGTTCATTTTAAGGATAAAAGTGATATAAATGATAAAATAATTTATACATTCATTTAGTTAAATAAGCATGAATATCCTACATTATTTTCTCTAAATAAAATTATCAAATTAAAAAAATTTAAGAAATCATAAACTATAAATTTATAAAAATAATTTTACTCGGTTTTTAATAATAAGATTTAATTCTTTAATGAAATATTATTTAAAATTCCTAATAAGAACTCCATTTCTTATCAAGAATTTGCTTTTTCGTATAAGTTGAAAATATATATTTAATAAACTTTAAAACTTTTTCGGAACTATTTTTAACAAAATAAGGATTTTGGGAATTAAAGTGTTTTTTTAAAATAAGTTTTTTTATTGATTTAACTATTTCATGCTTTTCAGCCACACAATTATGTTGTGTACTTGCAGATTCTCTTGAATTTTGACGATCTCCAACATTTAGAGAGTGAGCATTATAAAAAGGAGCTTCTTTTATTATCGATGATGAATTACCGCAAACTATGACTTTGTTTTTTGTAGTAAGACTCATTATTGTTTGATAATTAAATCCTCCTAAAGACTCATAAAAAGTAGCATTTTTTATTTCTTTAATTCTTTTTTGTATTACTTCACGAACAATATCTGATCCAAAATCACTATTTGGACCAGTTATTAAAATTCTTACATCATTTTCATATGAAATCTGCTTTAAAGCGTCAAAAAAGTTTTCTGACTCTTTTTTAGTTTTAATAATATCTTTTGGTAATGGATGCATCGTAGCAAGAATTACAGGCAACTTTTGATTAATATTAAATCTCTTCAAAATGATATTTTGATCTTCATTAGTAATAAGAGCCATATCATCATAACTAAGTAGTCCTGATTGAATAACTCTCCAACTTTCTTCTCCTAATCTTTTTACAACCTCTTTACCTTTTATTGTAGAAGTACAAAATAAATGAGACATCTTTGAAATACAATGTCTGATGTAATCATCATAAGTACCCCCCTCAGTAACATCTCCTGCCTCTAAATGTAAAACTGGAACATTGCAATGTGAAGCTGCAATTGCAAAAGCGAAAGATTCATATCTATCTGCATAAACAATTGCTAAATCAGGATTATAATCTCTAATAATTTTAGGCAATTCTAAGCAAAGATATCCTATGGTTTCAGAGTGAGATGAATTAGAAGAAAAAATATTAGGGATTTTTAGTAATTCCCTGATTTTGATATTATCTTTTTCAATATCATTTACTGTCTTATTTTGTGATTCAGATATTATTCCTCCCGTAACAATTAATTCAATATCAATATCACTTTGTAATGATATCAATTTAAATAATGGTCTTAAAATATAGTACTCAGCTCGACTTCCAGTAAAAGATAATATTTTCAAAATTCGATCCTCTTACCCTTTATGTATTTTGATGAATCAAGTTTAATTGATGTAAGCCTTACACCCATAGTATTATTAATTGATTCTATCTTTTCGGAATTTACTCTTGCCTTGAGATTATATCTTGTATCAAATGAGTTAGTTGAAAGATTTACAACCCCAAATATTCTTTTAGAAATTATTAGAATTATTAAAGAGATCAGATCATTTACATATAAATAAGAAATGACATTTTTATCATTATCCAAATATTTTATTTTATTTTTCTTTGAATAAGCATTGAATAAATCATTAAAAAATGATTTTTTATCTGATTTAATACCCCAAATATTTGGCACCCTACATATTGTTAATGGAACTTTGGCTTTTTTTAATTTTTTTTCATTATTCAATTTCAATTTTTCATAAGACGATAGTGACTTTAACTTTAATAATGAATTTTCATCAATTTTTTTTAAACTAGATTTATAGATACTTGCTGTTGAAATATATATGTATTGCCTTAAATTTTGAACATTACTCAGATTTTCTCTAATAATTTTAGCTTTAGAAATCAAACCTTTATCTGTATCCTCACCAACTGCATTTGGGTCCATTAAATCAATTATAATTTTCTTTTGTTTTTTATTTAATAACACATTTAAATATTCATCTATATGAGTTTCTTTTAATGGCAATATAGTTACTCTTGTGGAAGAGTTAATTAACAAATTTTGTTTTATAATTTTACCTAATGAACCTTGACCAAAAAGATATATTTGCATTAAAAATCATCTTTAGTAATATGCATCCCAGATAATATTTCCCTCTTGGATAATTTATTTAAAATTAGATCATGATCTCTTGCCTTAATCTCTCCAATACCTGGTCTTTTTGGCCAAGTATTATCTAATGTAAATTTTTCTCCGATTTTTATATCTTTGGTTGCGACAACAGTAGCAAATGCAAAATCTCTTATGCCATCTTCTTCCTTAATCTCTTTTATCTTGGTACCTCCACGCATCTTAAACATACGAAGTGATTCCTTCTTTAAAATACTAAGCTCACATGGAGTCATAGAATTTATAATATCAGGACCTTCCCTTTCTTTTGTATCAGTAAAGTGTCTTTCAAGGATAACTGCACCATTAGCTACAGCTCCTAAACAAGCAAGATTTGATTGAGTATGATCAGACAAACCAACCCTGGAATTTCCAACAATAGATTGTAATTCTCTTATGCCTTCTAATCTAACCAAGTGCTCAGGAGTAGGATACAAATTAGTTGTATGCATTAATAAAAAATCATCCTTTATAAAATTTTCAACGAAATCACAAGTTTCTTTTACGCTCTTTATTGTATTCATGCCAGTACTTATTATCATTGGCTTTTTATAAATCGCTGCTGCTTCTAATACAGCATTATTAGAACATTCTCCTGAGCCAATTTTAAATGCAGAAACATCCATCTCTCCCAATAAATGTGCTGCTTTTGAACTGAAAGGAGTGCATAAGTATTGCTTACCTAAATTTTCTATATGCAATTTAAATTGATACTCTTCTTCTGGAGTTAAACTACAATCTTCGATTATTTCATATATAGATAGCTTTGTATGAGGTGGGACAACAGTTTTAGCAACTGGAGACATTTCTTCTGAAGGGATATGAAATTGAGACTTTATAATATCTGCTCCACTCTCTGCTGCCAAATCAGCAAGTTTCTTTGCAGTGTCAAGTGAACCAGAATGATTAATTCCAATCTCAGCAATAATTAAGGGAGGATTTTCATATCCTACTTTTAAATTGCCAATTTTAATTTCTGAAGCCATATCTTCAAATATGATTAAAACACTAAACATTCAAGAGATATTATAATTAGTTTTAGATAAATTTAAAAAATAAATCCTATATTTTATAAAATTAATCTACTTAAAGATTATTATTGATTTTTTTACTCATTAAAAATTCTGCAATTTCCCAATCAAATTGATTATCAATATCAATAGATAATATTTCAGGCATTATATAACCAACGGTATTAGAAGTTATTAATGATTTATTTTTAATAATCGATTCTTTTGTAGATAGATACATAGAACCATTAATTATGTATTTTATCTTGCTAAGTTGCCTAGGAAGTATTTTCTCATCTTTGAAATAAGGCTTAATGCGGCTTTTAGAATCAATTTCTTGATATAAAGCAAGATTTTTTTCTGATTGGCAAACAGAAACAGCAGAATCTGAACAACATTTTTCTCTAAATTGAAAGATAGAAGAAAGATCTTCATTCCTTCTTAATGGAGAAGTAGGTTGCAAGAGTAATATATCTTTTACATCATCTAAGTTATCTAAAACATTTAAAACAACATCAATTGTTAGAGAATTATCATTAGCTAAATCCTTAGACCGCAAAAATGGGACTTCAGCTGAATACTCTCTTGCGATTTGAGCAATTTCTTTATCTTCTGTTGAGACTATCACTCTATCAATAAATTTGTTCTCTAAAGCAACCTTTATAGACCAATATATTAAAGGTTTTCCACAAAATAATTTTATATTCTTTCTAGGTATACCTTTAGAACCACCTCTAGCGGGTATTAAAGCGATTATTGACATCTATAAATAATTTACAGAATCCATTCAGTATGAGCTTTAGTTAATGATTCATGTCTACCAATATCTAACCAATACTCATGTATGGGATATACGATTATATTCTTATTTAATGATTTTGATCTCTCTATTAATTCAGGCATATCTATAGATTCTTTTTCTTTTATTGTATCAATAACTGTATGCTTAAATATATAAATACCAGCATTTACTAGATATTTAAAAGTTGGCTTTTCAGTCATTTTCATATATTTAATTCCCTCAACTTCAATAATGCCATAGGGACTTTTAATATTATTTTCCCTCACACATATTGTTATTTCGGCATCATTTTTTTTATGATAATTAAAAATATCATTGAAATTTACTTTTGTTAAAAGGTCTCCATTTATTACCAAAATTGAATCTTTAATTTTACCTTTAAGGAATTGCATTGCTCCAGCAGTGCCTAAAGGATTATCTTCATAAATATATTTAATTTCTATCCCCCAATTAGAACCATCACCAAAATAATTTACTATTTTTTCAGATAAATAATGTACAGAGATAAAAAACTTATTTATACCTGCTTTAATACATTGTTGGATTATGATTTCAAGAATAGGTTTACCATTAACAGGCAAAAGAGGCTTTGGACAATTTTCAGTTAATGGACGGAGGCGAAGCCCTTTACCTCCTGCCATTATAAGCGCATAGTTCGGTAGGGATTTAGTAGATGATATTGGGAGGATTTCATTTTGAACAAAAAGTCCTTTCAATAATCCACTTTCCGAAAGTATGGGTATTTGCGATATGTTATTTTCTTTACATTTTTTATCAAGATCTTCTTTGGGATTTTTATCACAAAATCTGACAAATTTTGTTTGCATAATCTCCCTTACTGAGGCTGTTAAATCTATGCCCTTTAGTATTCCTCTTCTTATATCGCCATCACAAACTGTTCCATATAAATTATGATTTTCCGTAACTAGAGCTATTTTAAATCCTCCAGATTCAATAGATTTAATAGCATCTTTTATGGTCCCATTAGGATCTACAAAACAATTTTTGCAAGCATCAATATCAAAAAACATCCGAAGCAAATGGCATTAGACATTTAATGATAACAGAATAAAGAATTTTGCAAAAAATAACAAATTTAGTATTTTTTTATGTGGTATTATAAATTTGTTTTTAGCTAATCATTATTAGCGATGTCATACTTATATCCTTACCCAAAAGAAATAGATAAAACCCTTTATTCTAAAGAAAAAAATAATCTAGATACATTTTATGGTCTTCCCCAAAAAGTTAATTTTTGCAAATGTTGCGTAATTAGTAACCAAAGGCCATCATCAAGTATAGAATTTAAAAATGACGGTGAACAGCCAAAAGATACAATATCCTTTAATGAAGACGGCATTTGTGATGCGTGTCTAGTCAAGAGAGATAAAAAAGAAATTGATTGGAAGCAAAGAGAACTTGAATTAAGAGAAGTCTGTAATAAATACAGATCTAAAAATGGATCATATGATTGTCTTGTGCCCGGGAGTGGAGGTAAAGATAGTTTCATGACCGCACATTTATTAAAATATAAATATGGGATGAACCCTTTAACATGCACTTGGGCCCCGCATATTTATACTAAATGGGGTTGGGAAAACTTCCAAGCTTGGATTGATGCAGGCTTTGACAATATTTTATATACCCCAAATTCTAAAGTTCATAGAATAATAACAAGGTTATCCACTGAAAAACTTTTTTATCCATTTCAGCCCTTCATACTTGGGCAAAAAAATATGCCTCCAAAAATTGCGGCAAAATTTGATATAAATTTAATATTTTATGGAGAGAACCAAGCTGAATATGGGAATCCAAAATCAACTATAAAATCTCCTAACATGTCTTCAGATTTTTATTCAGCTTCCTCGGAAGATAAAATATACCTCGGAGGCGCATCGCTGAGTGAACTAAGGGAAATAGGACTTACTCAAAACGATTGGAATACTTATTTACCTATTGATAGTGAAACACTAAAGGAAAAAAGAATTGAATATCATTATTTAGGATATTACGAAAAGTGGCATCCTCAAGGTGCGTATTATTATGCCGTCGAAAATAGTAATTTTCAAAGTGCTCCTGAAAGAACTGCTGGAACATACAATACGTATAATTCAATTGATGATAAGCTGGATGATTTTCATTATCACACTACCTTCATTAAGTTTGGGATAGGAAGAGCAAGTTATGATGCTTCTCAAGAAATAAGATCTGGAGATTTAAATAGAGAAGAGGGTATTGCATTAGTAAAGAAATTTGATGGAGAATTCCCTGAAAGATGGTCTGAACAAATTTTTAATTATTTAAGTCTTCCTGAGGAAGATTTTGATGAAACTTCGCATTATTTTGAAAAACCTATTTTCGATAGGGAATATTACGAACGGCTTTCAAATAAATTTAGATCACCTCATCTATGGCAATGGAGTTCTGAAAAAGGATGGGATCTTAGATACAAAATTTTTGAAAACAATAGCAAAAAGTCGCAAGAACAAACCGCTGGATCTTGGCAAGGTAATAAATAGAATTAATGACAATTTGCAAAAGGGTCATAGCTCGTTTAGATGTAAAAGGATCAAAATTAATCAAAGGTAAAAGATACGAAGGTTTAAGAGTCATTGGAGATGCTTGCGAAGCTGCAAAAAAATATGCCAGTCAGAATATTGATGAGATTTTTTATTCTGATGCTGTTGCAAGCTTATATGAAAGGAATGGCTTATCTGAAATTTTGAGAAAATCATGCCAAGATGTTTTTATTCCAATAACAGTTGGCGGAGCTATAAGAACAGTTGAAGACGGGAGGCGATTATTGGCTGCAGGTGCTGACAAATTAGCAATAAATACTGCGGCTTTAAAAAATCCGCAACTAATCAATGATTTAGCTAGTACTTTTGGTAAACAGTGCGTAGTAGTATCTATTCAGGCTAGAAAATCATCATTATCAAATGAATGGGATGTTATGGTTCAATCGGGAAGAGACAGATCTTCCAAAAAATTAATTGACTGGATTAAAGAAATTCAGGAGAGAGGAGCAGGAGAAATATTTCTTGGCTCAGTCAATCAAGATGGGACAGGGAAAGGGGCTGATTTAGAGTTAATTAAAAAAGTAAAACCCCACGTATATATTCCACTTGTTGTAGGAGGGGGAATTAATTCCAAAAAAAATATACAAGAGATCCTAAATATAGATAGCAACATTTCAGGGTTTGCTATTGGCTCAGAATTTCACAAAAACAATCTATCTGTTAGTGAGGTGAAAGAGATTATTAAAGAAAATTCTTTTCCAGTTAGAAAACTTCCTATTGATAAAAATATTAAGTTAAAGAAAAGTATTAATGTAGTAATAGTTGATTACTCAATGGGAAATGTTGAAAGTTTAAGAAATGGACTAAAAAATATTGGCGCTAACGTTGTATTAACTTCTGATAATAATTTAATTCAAAAGGCCGATATTGTTGCATTACCTGGAGTGGGATCATTTCCAGAAGGGATGAGGCAACTAAAAGAAAAAAATTTAATAGATTCATTAAAAAACAAAATATTGAATGGGGGTTCTTTAATTGGTATTTGTCTAGGAATGCAATTACTTTTTGAGGAAGGTAACGAATATGAAAAGTGTAAGGGATTAGGATTTATAGAAGGAAATATTGAAAAACTTCCAAATAAAACTAAGGAAGGAGAATCAATAATTTTACCAAACGTTGGGTGGAACAAATTAACTTCATGTCAATCTAATATAGACTGGTATGGTAATTTAGAAGATAATTTTTATCAATATTTTGTACATAGCTATGGAGCAATTAAAGGGGAAATAAATCCTAAATTTGGATTATTTAAGTCACTTCATGGCGATTGCGAATATTTTTCAGCTGTAAGAAAAAATAAGGTAATAGGTCTTCAATTCCATCCAGAAAGAAGCGGAGCAGATGGACTAGAACTTCTAGTTAATATAATAGAAAAATTATGTTCATGAAACAAAGATTTCTATAAAAACAATGGATTATAAAGATTGGGATATTCAAAATATTTTGGTAAAAACGAATCTTCATTTTCCATAAAATTTTTTGCAATCTCGTCTTTAAATTGGGAGTTTTTGGAATATCTAATTTGATCCAATGAATTTTGTTTACAAGGTTTTAATTTAAATAGTGTTTTATCTTTAATTCTATAAATGAATGATTCTTGAGCAGAAACAACAGCTCTCATAGTAAAGTCAAAACATGAATCAGTTTTTTTATAAGTTGGCACTGAATGATAAATAATATCTCCACTATCTAAACCTTTGCTTAAAAGGTGAATTGTAGCGCCGATATATGAAGGTTTTTTATCGTAAAGAGCCCAAAAATTACATGCTGAACCTCTATAAAATGGAGATAGACCCATATGTAAATTAAAAGCACCTTTTTGAATTAAAAAATCAATCAGCCAACCTTTTATAAAGCTAGATCCAAAGACAATAAAAATATCAGATGACAAACATTCTTTCAATTGATCCCTTGAAAGAAAATTCAAATCTCCTGCCTTAATTGGTAATGTTCTTATATTTTTAGGAAGAAAATTAATATTACCAAAAAATTTCTTTTCAGAATCAATAACTTTAGAAAAGTATTGCTGCATAATTAGTGACTTATCAAAAAAATCCTTAACCTTTCCAGGGAAAACGGTTCTTGATTCAGAAACTAAAAAAAGCTCATCAGAAATTGCTGCCAATTTAATAGCAAAATTAAGATGTCTTGTTTGATTACTTGTAAACAGGGTTATTTTCATAATATTTAAATCATATTTTTATAAATATTTGCGTGATCCTCCCTAGGTATCTCTAGTAAAGATCTATTTTTAATTTTTGACATATTTGCTCTAAAACCTATTGCAATATCAAGTTCATCTAAGACTTGAAGTGTATCTCTATTATAATTTCCGCAAGGGTGTGCCATCGAAATAATATTCTTATTATTTAGTATATTTTCCAAATACTGTTTATTTTTATAATATTCAGAATATTGTTCTTCAAAAGTTAACTTACTCATAACAGTTGGATGCGAATTAGAGTGAAGTCCTATTGAATGGCCAGTATTAAAAAGTTTTAATAAATCTTTCTCCTCTATCCAAAGTTTTTTCTTAGCTTCATTGATATTAAAATTATTTAAATTCATAAGTGATTTCATATATTTGTGGTAATCATTTTTTGTTAGGTATACATCTCTGAGATATCTGAAGAATCTATCATTTTCAGAATAAAATTCAAAATGTTTTAAATAATTTATTTTTTGAAAAATATCATTGTGATATTTATATAAATTACTATTATCTTTTCTTAAAAGATTAAAAAATTCTTCATAAAATTCATCAATATTTGAATATTTAACAGTTCTGAAATACCTATATATTTCAAGCATATCTGGTTTTTCTTTAAAGGCACTAGAGTAAACAAAAAAGAATGCTGAAATTCCTTTTTGTTTCAAAACTGGTAAAGCTACGTCATATTGACATTTAAGAGCATCGTCGAATGTTAAACATATCTCATTATCTTTAAGAGTTTTCTTTAAGGATTTATTTATAAATTCATCTGAATCAATAATTTCATATTCTAAACTTAAAAATTCAATCATTGAAACTAAAGTTTCTTGATCAATACTTCCTTGAGATTTAGGATGTTCATCATCATGAAAATGATGAAACATAATACCATGACCCATTTTATGAAATTAAATATTCAAAAGCTTTAATGAAATTATAAATAATAATATTAATGGAAAGTTTGTTTAGTATAAATGAAATAACAAATCAGAAACTTCAGGTTAAATTTTTATATTAAATTAGAATAGTTTTCAGGAATTATTTTTTTACTTATTGTTTGATCAAAATCATTATAATATTATTAATTTTATAATTTTTCGTAAAAATTACTAAATAGTATTTTTTAAATTAAGAACTAAATTATCAATTTACATCTTAATTAAATCTCTTCCAGTTAAAATACGATTTATTTTTCCAGAATCAATATCTATAATACGATCACAATTTACTAGTGAATTTAATCTGTGAGCAATCATAATAGTTGTCAAATCTTTATTTAAAGACCTAATAGATTCAATAACTTTAGTTTCTGTATTTTTATCCAATGCACTTGTAGCCTCATCGAAAATAATAATTTTTGATTTTTTATAAAGTGCTCTTGCAATTCCAATGCGTTGTAATTGCCCACCACTAAGTTTTATCCCTCTTTCCCCAACACTTGTTTCATAGCCATTAGGAGTTGATTTGATAAATTCATGAATACTCGCATTCTTTGCGCATCTAACAACTTCTTTGAAATTAATAAGTTCTAATGGCACACCATAAGCTATATTTTCTAGAAATGAATTGTCATTAAGATAAATATCTTGTGGAACATAACTAAGCAAATTTTGCCATTTTATTAATGTTTCAGGATTATTAGGATCATGTATATCAATTCCATCAACAATTATTTTTCCTTTATATGGCTTAATTAATCCTAAAAAAATATCAATAAGTGTAGTCTTGCCACTACCTGTTTTGCCTATAATTCCAATTTTTTCACCTTTATATAATTCAAATGAGATACCTTTGATAATATTTTCTCCACTAGAGGTATATTTAAAGAAAATATTATTCAATTTTATTTTCTTCTCAAAATCCAAAGTATTCCGAGAATTAATAAAATTATCTTTTGGAATCCTTTGATTCAGTATCTCCAATATATTAGCGGCCTGATTGGAGTTAGCCCTAATGGTGGATAGACTACTATAAATTTTTTGCAAATTAGGGAGTAGTCTTTGAGCTGCCAATGCAAATACCCCAAGAATAACTAAGGTCCCTTCTTGAAAACCATCTTGATTTCTCAATAAAAGAGAGCTAGTTATAAGAAAAAACAATGCAAAAGATTCAATTCCATATCTTGGGGCAATTGCTAGGAAAAGATTTTCTCCATAAAGCTTTCTTACTGATATATCTAAATTATTATATTTATTTAAGTAAATTTTTTTACAATTAAAAATTATTATATCTCTTATTGATCCAAGGCTTTCTTGAATAATTTTGATTTGTTTTTTTTGATTTTGATTACCAATCATACTATTATGTCTAAGCCTTAATTTAGAAAAATATGCAAAAGCAAAATAAATAACTAGAAGAATAGAAGTCACTAAGACTGTTACTTTGGAATTAAATATTAGGAGTCCAATTAGCAAGCTGAAAGCAACAAAAGTTGAATTTATAATTGTTAAAGTGCGATCTATTATTTTTATTGTGGCAGGTATATTATTAGCTATAGAATGCAATATTGCAGAGCTATTGCCTTCAATATGCATTATGTATGGTTTTAATAATGTTATTCTATAAGCTTGTTTACTTAAGTCATTTCCGATTAGGGCAGTTAAGCGAGTACTAAGCCATAAATTTAATATTTGTACTAGGCCAGTTAATAAGGCTGTAAATGCGAATAATAAAGTTAAAAGGACAATTAAATCATTATTACTTTCTATACCTAAATAACTTACAAAATTAATTAAAAATGGAACATTCGATAATTTATCAGTATCAGTAAGAAGCAATAAGAAAGGGACGACAGCAGAAAGATTTAATATCTCAGCAAACCCACTTAGAATTGTCATTAAAAACATGCAAAATACATGAAACTTCCTTTTATTGCTTAACTTCTCCCAAAGGCCAAATATTAAAATTTTTTCACTTGAGTAAGGTGATTTTTGTTTAATCATCTTTTTTTATCTCATGTAACAGAATATTCTGGGCTACCTACTAGCAGATCGATTATCAAAGTTAACCATATAGTATGAATTGATTCAACAATATTATAGGCTTTACTATTAACCCATAAAGAGAAATCAGAATTTACTTTAATATAATTTTGCTCAGATGCTCCAGTTAAACTTGCAGTTTTAATAGAATTACTTTTTGCAAATTTCATACCATTAATAAGGTTTTGAGAATTGCCACTAACGCTTATAAAAACTACTAAATCTTCAGGGCAAGAATAAAATTCCAAAGCTTTATTTACCCAATTTTCATACCCATGATCATTTGATAAAGCTGTTATGAGATTATGATCATTAAAAGCTATTCCTTTAACATTTGCCTGCTTAGTAAAATCGGTTGCAGCATGACTAGCCAAAGATGCACTTGCTCCATTCCCAATGAAAATTAATTTGGCTTTTTTGTTTTTTATATTAATTATTTGATCTCTTAATTCTAAGATACTTTTATCATCCCTTGAATCGAACAAAATTCTTTTATATCTTGACCAGTAATCATCAAGAAATAATCTATCTTTTCTCGAATCCATATCAGAAAAAGTATTATTAGGATTCATATTAAATGATATATAAAGTCATATTAAACCTTATCAATATAACATCATTAGTTGATTTTAATTTAATAAACCATTTCATATTTTCTTTTAAAAATTAAAACAAATAAGATTTCTTATTTACAAAGTATTTTATTGATTATTTTGAATATTTATATTAAAAGAAAATCTGGTTTAAACTTTCTAAAAATCATAATCTTTTTAATAAAGTAAACTATATTCAATATTGACAAAAAAAATCTATCTTTAAAATCTAAAGCTAAAATAAAAGTAATGAAAAAAATCGTAATTATAGGAGCCGGCATATTAGGTCTTGCAATAGCTAGAGAATTGTCAATAAGAGGCAAAAAAGAAATCACTTTATTAGAAAAAGAATCAAAGATTGCAATGCATCAATCATCAAGAAATAGTGGAGTGATGCATGCAGGCCTTTACTATAAGCCGGGCAGTTTTAAAGCTCAACTATCAAGAATAGGTATTAATTTGATGAAAGATTATTGCACTAAGCAAAAAATTTCTTGGGAAGAGTGTGGCAAGATAGTTGTTGCTACGAAACCAGATGAATCTATAGAATTAGAAAAACTTTTGTATAGGGGAGAAAAGAATAAATTAATTGGTTTAAAAAGAATTAATAGTAAGGAAATCAATCAATTGGAACCTTATGTTAAGGCAATAGAGGGTATATTTGTACCTGAAGAAAGTGTTGTTAGCTATAGAGAAGTAGCAGAATCTTTTTTAAAAGAATTAGAAACATTTGGAGTTAAAGTAAAATACAATTCCAAAATAAAAAAATATATTGATAAAAATAAAGAGATCTGCCTGGAAGGAGATGAAAAAATAAAGGCAGATATTGTTATTTCTGCATCAGGTTTATATAGTGATAAGGTTTCTAAAATTTTAGGGTTAGATATTGATAATCAGCAAATCCTTCCATTTAGGGGAGAGTACTTTAACTTAAAAGATGAATTTAGTTATTTAGTAAATGGTCTTATTTACCCAGTGCCCAATCCTAACTTGCCTTTTTTAGGTGTTCACTTTACAAAAATGATTAACGGCACTATTGAAGCAGGACCGAATGCTGTTCTTGCATTAGCGAGAGAGGGTTACGATTGGAAAAGATTTAATTTTGGGGAGTTTAAAGAATCATTAATTTATCCTGGACTTAGAAATTTCATTAAGAAGTATCCACTTATTACTCTTGGCGAGATTGGGAGGTCATTATCAAAAGATTTATTTGTAAAAAGTCTTCAAGATCTAATACCTGATATAAACGAAAAAATGTTAGTAAGAGGAGGTTCAGGAGTTAGAGCACAATTAATGAATACAAATGGTGAATTAATTCAAGATTTCGACATCAGAACTCACAAAAATTTAGTTTCAATTTTAAACGCCCCTAGCCCCGCAGCAACTTCATCCTTAGCAATAGCAAAATATGTTGTTAATTATTTAGATTTATAAAATGAAATCAACTGATTTATCAGAATTAATTTTCAAGCAACCAAACAACCTCAATAAAAAGCCTGCACTTTTTCTAGACAGAGATGGAGTTCTTATAGAAGACTGTAATTATATTTCTAATCCATCTGACATAATTTTAGAAAAATGTTCAAAAAAACTGATTAGATTTGCATATCAACAAGGTTGGTTCATAGTAGTTGTTTCAAATCAATCCGGAATATCAAGGAAATTTTTAACATGGAATGATTATTTGAAAATTACAAAAAAAATGATTTTTTTATTTGGGGAACCTAATCCATTTTCTGCAATTTACGCAAACTCGCAAGGTCCAAATTCAGAAAGTAATTTTTGGAGGAAGCCAAATCCAAACATGATTTTGAGAGCTTCTGAAAAATTAAATATAGATCTTCAAAATTCAATACTTATTGGCGATAGGGAAAGTGATATTTTGGCTGGTTTAAACTCTGGAATAAGATTTTTAATCCATACGAAAACTGGACATGGTATAGAAGAAAGAAAAGATATTATTAAACTAAAAGAAGAAAAAAAAGAAAAAAAATTTGAATTTATAAATATTGATAACCTTTGCAAATTCCCTACAAAATTATTGTATAAAATTTATTAAAAACAGGATTATTATCATCGCAAAGAAATTAAAAGCTCTTTTGTTATCTGCTGGCTTGGGTACAAGGTTAAGGCCCTTAACTTTTACTACTCCTAAATGCCTTGTTGAGATTAATGGAGAACCATTACTTATAAATTGGTTAAAAAAACTTGAAGGTATTGAATGCGATGAGGTAATAATAAATACTCATTATTTACCATTTCAAGTAGAGAAAGTAATACAAGAATGGGACCAGAAAAATTTGAAAATAACAATTGTCTATGAGGAAAAGTTATTAGGGACTGCAGGTACGCTAAGAAAAAATTTAGAATTGTTTAAAGGTTGTAATACATTATTAATCCATGCTGATAATTATACCAACCTTAATTTAAAGGATTTCTTAAATTCGTTTTATATAAGAAATAAAAAATGTCTTCTATCAATGGTTACCTTTCCGACTACTACACCAGAGACATGTGGTGTAGTTAAAACAGATAAAAACGGGATTTTAAAAGAATATTTTGAAAAAGTTTCGAATCCACCCTCAAATATTGCTAATGGAGCAATCTTCGCTTTTGACGAAGAATTTATAAAAATTTTTACTTCAATGCCTCAATCATATAATGATTTTTGTGGTGATATAATTCCCGAACTTAAGGATAAAATTCAAACTTATTT
>MDTE01117690.1_pt1 | contig 51685 bp, 42 predicted proteins | sample 811231 | NCBI WGS metagenome assembly MDTE01 (sample SAMN05326651, study PRJNA326480) | marine metagenome | isolation source: seawater | place: Indian Ocean: Red Sea | collected 2010 | reverse complement strand
GTCTTACCATGATCCACGTGTCCCATAGTTCCTACATTTACATGTGGTTTACTACGATCAAATATTTCTTTTGCCATAGTTTTTCCTCCTTACTACAAAAAATCTACTCAATTGTACTTATCTGGAGCCCTCGATGGGATTTGAACCCATGACCTCACCCTTACCAAGGGTGTGCTCTGCCACCTGAGCTACGAGGGCTTAAACAATTTTCAGGTGGGCAGGGTGGGATTTGAACCCACTCAGGCGTATGCCACCGATTTTACAGACCGGCCCGGCTCACCATCTCCGGCGCCTGCCCCTGTTGAGCCGACGAAGGGACTCGAACCCATAACCTAGCACTTACAAAGCGCTTGCTCTGCCAATTGAGCTACGTCGGCATGGCCCACTGACAAGCGTCTGAGTTAAAAATAGCGCCGTCCCAACTGGCGCCGTGCAGATTATACCAAGTTTTGGTCTAAGAGGTCAAGCACCTAGTTTAAATAAAGACCCAAAATAAATATGTAGTCTTAGTATAAGCCGGCGCAAGTTTAACAGGATAATGTGTACTAGTCAATAGTTAATTGTCAATCAACTTGATTTCTTGCCTCTCTAGCTGCATAAAGAGCTATGGAACCTGCAATGGCAGCATTAAGCGATTTTATTTTACCAAGCATGGATATACTAACCAATGCATCACATTTGTTACGTATTAGTTTTCTAATTCCAGTTGCTTCATTACCGATGACTATTGTAATTGCGCGGTTTAAATCCATTTCACTTAGTAGATTGCTTTCTGTATTTGCATCTAAACCTATGACCCACAGATTGTCGCCTTGAAGTTGCGTGATAGTTCGTGCGATATTAGTGACCCTGGCAATTAACAAGTGTTCGCTAGCTCCCATAGATGCTGCTACTACGGCAGGTGTAATGCCGACTGTGCGACGCTTTTGCAAAATTACGCCATGTGCACGCATTGCTTCAGCGCTACGCAACAAACGTCCGATATTGCTTGGAGACTGTAATTGATCAAGGATCAGCAATAACGGTGCTTCGTTGTTTTGCGCGGATAAGGCATACATATCTTCTATTTCAGCGTAAGGGTAGGACTGTACTTCTAGAAGCATATCTTGATGATTGCTGTTGCCAATTATGCCAGTTATTTGAGACCGCGGTATTCGTTCGATTTTGACTGATTTGATTTGAGCTGATGCTACTACTAGACTATTTTTGTTGTTTGAGGATGATTCTTTTGCTAATAATAAGCGAACTATATTACGTCGAGAAGCAAGGATAGTCTCCGCAATTGCATTACGGCGATATATAAATTCATTCACTTAGATTGCTGAAACCTGTTTTCCAAGTAGTACCTGATTGACCATCTTCTAGGATTACTCCTATTGTGGCCAACTTATCTCTTATAGCATCTGAGGTAGCAAAATCTTTCTGCTTACGGGCAGTTTTGCGTAAATCAACCAATATTTCAATAAGTTCATTGTCACGATTGACGGAAGTGGTACTATTTGCAGGTAACAGCCCGAGCACGGTACCTGCTAAATCATTGTACACTTCGGCAATTGACTGCAGGGTTGCGTCATCTGGTCGAGGGTATTCAGATAAAAGACCATTGACATCTTTTGCAAAATCGAATAGACATGCAATAGCTTTAGGGGCATTGAAGTCATCATCCATAGCGGTTTTAAAATCATCCCGGGTTTGTTTGATGGTCGAGGAAAAATTACTCTGAGCAGCGTCCGATTCTTGTGTAGTAAGTAGAATTTGTTGTACTGATAATGCTGGCCCAATAAGTCTTTGCCATCCTTTATAGGCTGCATCAACTGCCTCTTTTGAGTAATCTATGGGGCTTCTATAATGACTTGAAAGTACAAACATTCTTATAACTTCTGCGGGGTACTCATTTAGAGCGTCTTGAATAGTTACTGAATTCCCTAAACTTTTGCTCATCTTCACACCAGATACAGTAAGTGATCCAGCATGCAACCAGAAGTTAGCAAATGTTTCACCGCTTAAGGCTTCCGACTGAGCTATTTCACATTCGTTATGTGGAAAAACGTTTTCAAGACCGCCGCCATGAATATCAAAATTGGCGCCGAGGTATTTGATTGCCATTGCGGTACATTCTATATGCCATCCAGGGAATCCTTCTCCCCATGGGCTGTTCCAGCGCATAATATGTTCGGGATCGGCACGTTTCCATAATGCGAAGTCTTCTGGCCTGCGTTTCTCTGCGCGTGTATTTAAACGAGTTCCTTCTTGTAGCTCTTCGATCTTACGGCCAGAAAGTTTCCCATATTCTGGAAATGATGAAACATCAAAATATACCGATCCATTGACCTCATATGCGTTTCCATTCTTAATCAATTGTTCAACAGCTGCAATTTGTTCAGGTACGTGTCCTGCCGCTCTTGGCATAATATCTGGTCTGATATTGTGTAGGGCATCCATATCATCCATGTACGATCTCATGTATCGTTCTACTACTTGCATAGGATCAGTTTGTTCCCTGCGAGCACCTTTCATGATACGATCTTCTCCACTATCAAGCAGATGGCCCACGTCGGTTATATTTTGCACGTAAAGCACATCGAGACCGGTATATCGCAAATATCTTAATATCATATCCATAGATATGTAAAGTTTGCCGTGCCCAATATGGGCGTGATCATATACAGTAGGACCACATACGTACATACGTACGCGTCCAGGTTCAATAGTATTGAAGGGTACTTTTTTGCGAATGAGAGTATTGTAAACGGTTATTGACATGAATTTTTATGCCCTTTAATAATTATGCAGTAGTAAATCAATATTATTCCAAACTGGCAAATAACATGCGTCCGGCGGAAGTTTGTAATACTTTTGTGACCGACACATTTATTTTTTTGTTGATCAGGTTTTTGCCGTTATCAACAACGACCATAGTACCATCAGTCAAGTAACCCACGCCTTGGCGATCTTCAGTGCCTTCTTGAATGATTTTTATCTCTAACTTTTCTCCAGGTAGGCAAACACTTTTCACTGCATTAGCCAAATCATTTATGTTTAGCACAGTTATACCTTGTACTTCAGCAACTTTGTTCAGATTGTAGTCGTTGGTAACTATTTTTAGACCTAATTGTTTTGCTAGCATCACAAGTTTACTGTCCACCTCTCGAACCCCCTCAACATCTAGGTCTGTTATTTTAACGCTAGAGATAGATTGCTGCTTAAGCTGGTTTAATAGTTCCAAACCTCTTCTTCCACGTCTCCGTCGCTCTTGATCTGATGAATCTGCTATGTGCTGTAGTTCGTCTAATATAAAGCGAGGTATTACTATAGGTCCGGCAATAAAACCACATTTGCTAATCTCACATATGCGTCCATCTATAATGGTACTTGTGTCTAGTAATACTCCTACTGTGTCATTGGAGACATTGTCTGTATTTAATCTGGTATTTTGTCCATTTATACGGAATATCTTAAGTAAATCCATACGTCTGCTAATAAAGACTGTGATACCTAGCCAACTAAACAACAATGCACATGCAGACGGCAATAATTGACTAAAGGGTGACGGTAGTGTGGAGAGCGGCCAGGCCAATAAAGCTGCGACCATCAATCCTATTACTAATCCTAGTAGACCAACAATAAGCACATTAGTGGATGCCTGGCCTAGTAGCTTCCGTATGGCACGTGCAGGATGAGTGCTCACATATGGTCCTAGAAACAATCCTATGATAGCTCCTGCCGTTGGAAACATCCAAAGACGTATGTCAGCTGGAATTAGTTCGCGGATAAGTAAAGGGGATCGTTCTTCTAGATAAAACCCACCGATCGCAAAACCAATCAGACCAACCAAACGAGAAAAAGCATCTGCTCGCAATATGTCTCCTAGTTAAACTAATTGAGTGAGTCACCTGGCCAGGTACTCACTCGAGGATGATAACTTGCATAATATGCCAGCACAGATTAAGTGTTATTGATCTTTGATACTAACACAACTGTTAACGCATACTGCTTTTACTTAAACATATACTGATATAAAACAACTATTAGGCCAGAATGTTTTTCTTTCTAATAAATATGTAAAGATAATTGTGTGAGTATGTTAACACATGGTCAACTGAAAGTCAAAGTGGTGAACATTTCATTAGTGTTTTAGAGCTGATTTTAATGCTTCGTCTAGTGTGAAAGCACTAATAATTTGTATATGACTTGGCAATTGTTCTGTTTGTGTTGATGAACTTGGAATAATTGCGTTTTTAAATCCTAATTTAGCAGCTTCATTTAGACGTGAAGGCATTTGTCTAGATGCTCGTAGTTCACCAGACAGACCGATTTCTCCTATAAGTACTGTGTCGGGAATGAGAGGTTGATCTTTGACTGATGAAGCAATTGCACCAGCTATTGCTAAATCTGCTGCTGGCTCTTGAATCTGTAGTCCACCTACTATGTTTACGAATACATCTTGATCAGCGAGTCGGTAATTCAGGCGCCTTGTTAAGACTGCTGTTACCAAAAGAAGCCTATTGAAGTCCACTCCGTTAGGTGTTCGTCTAGGTTTTCCAAATGTAGAAGTGCTGGCCAATGCTTGCACTTCTACTAGTAATGGTCTTGTACCTTCCATGGTAACTGTAATTGCAGACCCGGGTACGTTAGCCTGTCTTTCCGATAAGAAAGTTGCTGAGGGATTTTTGACTTCTATCATGCCTGATCTCTTCATTTCGAAAATACCGACCTCGGAGGTTGGGCCAAATCTATTTTTTACTCCGCGCAACAACCTATAAACATGGTGTAAATCTCCCTCAAGGTAGAGTACAGTGTCTACAGTGTGTTCTAAAACTCGAGGTCCAGCAATGGATCCTTCTTTAGTCACATGTCCGACTAAGAATATGGCTATACCAGACATTTTGGCCAGCTGAGTCAGTATAGTAGTACAATTGCTCACCTGCGTAATAGATCCGGGTGAAGAATCTAAATCATCACTGGTTATTGTCTGAATAGAATCAATTATTACCAATTTTGCCTTAATGCTAAGAATGTGCTCCACAATTTTTGCTAAGTTGGTTTCAGTCAATAAATACAGATGATTAGCATCAGATTGAGACCAGTCTTCCAAGCGAGTAGCCCTCATCTTAACTTGGTGAGCAGATTCTTCCCCCGATACATAGAGTACTGGCAATTTGTTTGAAGCCATTGAAGCGGCAACCTGTAACATTAAAGTGCTCTTACCAATGCCTGGATCCCCACCAATTAGGACCATTGAGCCAGGTACAATCCCTCCACCTAATACTCTGGCAAATTCATCATTAGGTAAAGAAAGTCTATCAGTAGTAGCTGCGACAATTTCATTGATAGGTTTGGGTTGGCTAGATGGTAAAGTGTTGCTGGGTATACTTTTATTTGCCTTGCGGATGGTCTCGGTTACCATTTCTGCCATCATGGTATTCCATTCACCACATTGCGGACATTTTCCCATCTCACGATGAGTGGTTCGGCCGCACTGTTGACACTTGTATCTCAGATGTTGTTTAGCCATTGTGAGCCTGTGGAAAAAAGTGAGTTTGAAGATTATATCGCAAAATAAATGGCAGCGAGAACATGTTTTGATGTGAAAAAACTATCTATGTTGTCGAAGGGGTGGACAATATTTGAATGTCAATATTACTTATGAAGTAACCACATCAACTGGTTCTTGTGTTTCGACAGTTGATATTTCTTTTTGATCTACATCTATCTTGATTTCGTCTTTGTCAGTATTCAGATCAATAATAACAAGCCCAGCTTGTACTGGCGATGCGAGAAGCATATCAGAAAGTGGGTCTTCTACATGTCGTTGTATGACTCGTCTTAGTGGACGAGCTCCATATTCAGGGTCATAACCTTCATTTGCCAGAAATGATTTTGCAGAATCGCTAATATCCAAATCCAAATTATGAGAATTTAGACGAAGTCTTAGTTTGCCCAGTTCTAGATCCACGATGGCATTTATCTCTTGTTTAGTTAGTGATCTGAAAACAATGGTTTCATCTACGCGATTTATAAACTCTGGCCTGAATATCTCATGCAATGCCTCAGTGAGATTTTTTTGCATGTCTTGATATGCTTGGTCGGCTTTTTCGGTTGGTTCGACTGATCCCTGAAAACCAAAATCTGTTTGTTTTCGAATCAATTCTGCCCCAATATTCGAAGTCATGATGATTAATGCATTTCTAAAGTCAACTTTTTTTCCTTTCGAATCGGAAAGATGTCCTTCTTCCATTATTTGGAGTAACAAATTATGTGCTTCGGGGTGTGCTTTTTCTACTTCATCAAATACAACAATAGAATATGGACGACGGCGAATAGCTTCTGTCAATTGTCCCGCATCTTCATACCCTACGTAACCTGGAGGTGAACCAATAAGCCTGCTGACAGTATGTCTTTCCATAAATTCAGACATATCTAGCTGAACAAGTGCTTCTTCATTTCCAAACAAGAACTCAGCCATTGCTTTGGTCAACTCCGTTTTACCCACTCCTGTTGGACCAAGAAATACGAAAGAACCAATTGGTCTGTGCGGGTCCTTTAAACCGGCTCGTGCTCGTCTTATTGCACGCGATATTGATTCAATGGCTTCGTTTTGTCCAACAATGCGTTTATGTAAAGCATCTTCCATATGAAGAAGACGTTCAGTCTCAGCTTCAGTAATTTGGCTTACAGGTATCTTCGTCCACATTGAAACTACTTCGGCTATATCTTCTTCCTTCACCTGTGGGCCTGTAGCACGGTCCCAACCAGCTCGTAATTGCTCAAGCTGACGCTCTAATTCTGCTTCACGGTCCAATAGCTCATTGGCATCATCATGTCGGGATTCCTCAATTGCTAAAGCATGGTTTTCACGAACTGACTTTAAGTTGATAACCATTTCCTTAAGTTGCAGTGCTTCCGGACTTTTATACATACGTACTCTGGAAGCAGATTCATCAATTAAATCAATAGCTTTATCAGGCAAAAATCTGTCTGATAAATATCGTACAGATAGATTAGCAGCAGCGTCTATAGCTTTATCTGTAATATTAACACGATGATGTTGCTCATAACGATCCTTTATTCCGTGGAGAATTTCTATTGTTTCATCAACAGTAGGCTCATCAACGTGCACAGGTTGGAATCGTCTCTCGAGAGCAGCATCGCCCTCAATATGTTTACGGTATTCATCTAGCGTTGTTGCTCCAATTACTTGTAGCTCGCCGCGGGATAGTGCTGGTTTCAGTATGTTTGCGGCATCTACTGATGATCCTGCTGATCCAGCTCCAACTAGCATGTGTGCTTCGTCAATAAAAAGAATGGCTCCGGATTGTTTGATTTCATCAATAATACGTTTCATTCTTTCTTCAAATTGACCACGATACATGGTGCCAGCTACAATTGATCCAACGTCTAGTTGTAAAACACGTTTGGAGAATAGTAATTCCGGTACTTCACCTGACACAATACGTTGAGCCAGCCCCTCTACTATAGCGGTTTTGCCTACACCAGGTTCTCCTATTAATGCTGGGTTATTCTTTGTTCGTCTAGCTAAAATTTGTATCAATCGTTCTACTTCAGAGTGCCTTCCAATAACTGGATCTAGTTTGTTAGATTCAGCCAATTTGGTAAGGTCTGTAGCAAGTTGGTCAGAAAGCGGCGTTTTCTTTTTTTGTTTTTTACGCGATTTACGAACATTTACTTCTTTGGATATATTCTCCGCTTCAGGCGGAATTTCTTTCAAAATACGTCTAGTATGCCTACGCACTTGTTCGGGTGAAATACCCAACTTTTTCAATACTTCTATTACAATTCCTTTCTCATCACGGACCAAACTGAGTAAAATGTGTTCAGTGCCAATATAATCATGACCCAATTTTTGTGCTTCATTTACAGCATGCTTAAGAGTCAGTTCTGTAGTTGGAGATAAGCGCAATTTGCTATCCTGTATATCTTCATTGCGCCCAGCACTTAATCTGTCGATAATAATCTTCGTCTGTTTGCCACTAATACCGAGATCATGTAGGACATGGTAAGCTACCCCTCCATCATCTAATACTAGACCAAGCAGCATGTGTTCAGGGCAAATCATTGACTGATTTAATCTCTTTGCCTCAGTCTGTGCGGTGCTTAGTACTCTACGTGCCCGCTGTGTGAAGCGTTGCATATTTCTGGACAAAATTATGGCCTCTTAGCGTTTCTATGTATGTATTCTAGCAAACAATTATCAGAACTCAGTTAACAGTTGTCCAAGTATAATTTGCAGATACAAGCTAACCTAATGATATCATGCTAATTACTTAGAGATTTTTCTAAGTACAGAAAATAATCTGAATCCTCAAAGCGATCTTCTACAACTTCTTTTATACTGAGTCTAAGTCTTTGTCTGGTTTTATCAATGCTCATTATTCTGACAATGACTTCCTCTCCTATCGTGACCACTTCTTTGGGATCTTTTACGATGTCATCGGATAACTCAGTAATATGAACGAATCCTTCAATTGTTGGACAATCTTTCAGAGAAGCGAATATGCCGAACTTGGTCACATTAGTGACTGTAGCATAGGCAAGTTGCCCCTCTATGAGGATGTCTTGAATGTTATCCCATGGATTTTGTTGCAGTGCTTTCAATGACAACCCTATTCTTGATCGTTCAAGGTCCAGAGTTAAGATTGCAACATTGACTGTTTGTCCAACTTTTAGTGCTTCGCTTGGATGACTCACTCGTTTCCACGAAATCTCAGAATTGTGTACTAGACCATCAATACCACCAATGTCTACAAATGCGCCGAATTTTTCAAGTGATACAACTGTTCCAGACAGTACTTGACTAATTTGTATAGTAGAAAGCAAATGCTCGCGTTTGGATTTCTGGACTTCCTTTTGAGCAGCTCGTTCCGATACAATCAATTTGTTGCGCTTTTGACTCACCTCGATAATCTTGTAGGTAATTTTCTGTCCTAACAAATGATTCCAGTTGTTTTGGCTATTGGTATTTTTCTTATTGATGTTATGTTCCAAATTGATGCAAGAACTTGGCAGGAAGCCTCTAAGATTTCCTACTTCAACAATAACTCCACCTTTATTAATCTCGAGCACATGACCATTGTGAATACTCTTTGCAATCATTTGTTGCTTTGCTTGTTCCCATTCCTGAAGTTCCTGTGCTTTGAGGAGCGACAATATCATAGGTTTATCTTGGTCTGCACCACGAAGCACATAAGTCATGACCTGATCACCAACTTTCATTTTCTGCATTACGCTATCAGACAATTTTGAAAGTTCATGTTGCGGTACAGTGCCTTCGCTTTTATATCCTATATCTATCAGTATCTGATCATCTGATATTTGCACTATTGTTCCGCTATGAATCTCATCGCGTTTTGGGACAAATAAGTCAATACTATCTACGGACGTAAGATCTCCATTTGTGTCTATTGTTGCTAACGGGTTGGCTTCTTGTTTGGCAAAAGTTTCTTTCATGTTTATTCTATCGTGAGTTGTATATTCTATTCGTTGTATTTATTTATCAAATAATTAAGTTTGCATTATAGGACTGTTTCTGAGGATTGACAACCTAACATAACTTCACGGTATAATGATAAGATAGTGAACTAATTATGCGAAAAATTTATCCATTTCCAGCTATCGTGGGTCAGGATTTAATGAAACGTGCTTTGCTGCTTAATGCAGTCAATCCACGTATTGGAGGAGTGTTGATTCGTGGTGAAAGAGGCACGGCAAAGTCAACTGCCGCGCGAGCATTAGCCTCACTTTTGCCGGATGTGGAAGTGATAGAAGATTGCAGATTTGGTTGTGATCCCAATGTAACATTAGAGTGGTGTACTGAATGTCAGGAAAGATCATTAGTAACAGGTGATTTGCAGAGTGTTGTCAAACCTACACCTTTTGTTGATTTACCAGTCAGTGCTACAGAGGACCGTGTGGTCGGTACATTGGATATAGAAAAAGCTATCAAACAAGGTGAGCGCCATTTCGATCCTGGTGTATTAGCTTCTGCCAATCGTGGTTTGTTGTACATAGACGAAGTCAATCTGTTGGACGATCACGTAGTTGATTTGTTATTAGATTCAGCTGCGATGGGTGTAAACATTGTAGAGCGTGAAGGGATATCTTTTAGTCATCCTGCTCGCTTTATTCTTGTAGGGACTATGAATCCTGAAGAAGGTGATTTGCGTCCGCAATTGCTTGACCGTTTTGCTTTGTCGGTTGATATTCAGGGTCTTGTAGAATCTGCAGATCGTGTGTCAATTATGGAAAGAATGCTACAGTTTGAATCTAAACCGATAGTGTTTCAAGAAAAATGGCAATCTAATGTTGATACTATCTCTAGCGATATTGTGTCTGCTCGAAAGATTGTTGATAAAGTGGATTACTCTCGTATGAATTTAGAGAACATCGCTGCTTTAACTACTAGCTTAGGAGTTGAAGGGCATCGTGCTGATTTAGTTATCTTGCGAGCAGCCCGTGCACATGCTGCCTTACATCGTCGGGAATCAATCACCGATAATGATGTGCTAATAGCAGCACAACTTGCCTTACCTCATAGAGTCAAAAATGGGCCTTTTGAGGCTGTAGGTCTTGGTATTGGTGAACTAGAACAACGTCTTGAGGAGACGCATTCTAGTAACCAACAATCAGATGCAGATCAGTTGGACACTGAATCCTCTGACAATCAAACACAAATAAAAAAAAAGACAAGACTGATATAACCACTACTCAAGAAGAAATAGATCATAGTAGTGCAGAGCCAACCTCGCATCAGAAAAATCCAGTATCTAATAATGATAATCATTGGTGGGAAGGTGGTCGCAAAGATGACGTAGGGGGTGAATTTGAGGCTCGGACCTTTGATACTCCTCTAGATAAACTTACTCGTCAGCATAGTGGTAGACGCAGCACGACTAGAACTAACAGAAAACGTGGTCGCTATGTACAGGCTAGGCCTGCGAATGGTGAGGTGCAAGACGTAGCATTTGACGCAACTTTTCGAGCTGCTGCACCGTATCAGATTGACCGTACTGAGCAACTTAAGGATGTAGCATTTGCAATTAAAACGGAAGATCTACACCGCAAAATTCGTGTGCGTAAGTCCGCCAACTTAGTCTTGTTTGTAGTGGATGCTTCATGGTCCATGGCTGTATCAGAACGCATGAGTGCTACTAAAGGTGCAATTGTTTCATTGCTCACTGACGCATATAAGAGAAGGGACAGAGTCGGTTTGATAGTGTTTCAGAAAAATGATGCAACGTTGGTTTTGCCACCGACTGGGTCTGTGGAGCTAGCACGTGTTGCTTTAGCAGATATACCTGTAGGTGGTAAGACACCTTTATCATCGGGATTAACCTTGTCCCATAGAGTAATTATGCAACAGAAGCTCTTATACCCCGATGTAGTACCTCTAATGATATTGTTAACTGATGGTGCCGGAAATGTGTCTATGACCAGTAGGTCTCCCAGAGATGAAGAATATCAAGCCGCAATGCTTTTGAATAAGCATGGCATACGTAGTATTGTAATCAACATGGAACATACTGCTTTTGACCAGGGTCTTGCTCCTACGTTGGCGCAGTATTTAGGTGCACCTTGCCTCACATTACAAGAATTGAGAGCTGAAAATCTATATGCCACTGTTAGATATGAACTTGATCAGCTCTAATAAGTCTTCTTTAGATTGTGTTGTCTGATTTGTAGGTTCCAAACACACGTACGTCCGGTGCCATCTCACTAAGGTGCTCAAGAGCTCTTTGGCATCTAAGTTCTTGTGTGCTTCCCTCAAAATCTAGGTAAAAGATATAGTTAAAAGTCTCTGATGGAGTTGGTCTAGACTCTATTTTTGTGAGGTTGATGTCACGCATTGCAAAGACTCCAATTGCTCTAAATAGAGATCCTGGTGTAGTGCCTCCTTGACTAAGTGTAAATGCAATGGAGGTCTTTGTTGATTTGTGGCTAACTAGTTTAGGTTCACGAGCTAGTGCCAAGAACCGTGTGTAGTTTTCCTTGGCATCTTCTATCGATTCGTCTAGTACCTGCATGTTATATACTTTTGCTGCAAGTCGTGATGCAATTGCAGCGTGGTCGCGAATATTTGTTTCTGACAGTGTTTTGACAGCTCCAGCAGTATCGTATGAAGCTTCACGTTCTATACCTAATGTGTCAATGTATTTTTCGCATTGAGCCAGAGCTTGTGGGTGGGACATTACCTTGCGAATATCCTTTATTTGTACACCTGGTTGTGTAATCAAACAATGTCGGACTCTAAATTTTTTTTCACCTACAATGGACAATTGGTATCTTTGCAATAAGTCATAATTTCTGTGTATGCTACCAGCCAGTGAGTTCTCAACAGGAATCATACCTTTGTCACAGATTCCGCTGTCTACACTTGAAAATACTGTGTCAAACGTGCGGCACGCTACTGGTACTATATTTTCCCCAAAATAGTCTATAGCTGCTGCCTCTGAATAGGCACCTCTTTCGCCTTGAAATGCAACTTTCATGTTATGTTGTTCCGCATTCTATCAATGATAGCTTTGGTCATCTGCTTGGTTGAGAGAGAATTTTCATGTTGTTGTAGGTCGATTGTACGGCATCCATCATGTAGTGCTAAATTGACTGCTGTTTCAATACATTTGGCTTCTTGTTCTAGTTTGAGTGAATAACGTAATAATAGTGCTGCTGAGAGAATCATTCCTATAGGATTGGCAATGCCTTTGCCAGATATATCGGGTGCAGATCCATGTATGGGTTCATACAGTCCTGGCCCATTTGTGCCGACTGAAGCAGAGGGGAGATTTCCCATCGAACCGGTGAGTACAGATGCTTCATCGGTCAGTATATCGCCAAACAGATTGCTAGTTACTAATACGTCAAAATTAGATGGTTTTGTGATTAGGTGCATTGCCGCTGCATCAACTAATAAATGATCGAAACTAATCTTTGGATGATCATGTGCAACCTCAGTAGCTATTTGACGCCATAATCTAGATGATTCAAGAACGTTTGCTTTATCAACAGAAGTTACTTTACCTTGCCGGTCTTCCGCTAAACTGCATGCTAGTTCCACTATTCTTTTTACTTCATAGTCCAAGTAGACCATAGAATCTACAGCATACAAGTTTCCATTTTGATTGACACTGCGACAGCTTGGCTCCCCAAAATATATTCCACCAGTCAATTCTCGTACTACGAGTATGTCTACACCCTTTAGAAGTTCATTCTTCAATGGTGAAGAATCTTGCAGTTTTTGATGTGTACTTACTGGTCTTAGGTTGGCAAACAAACCCATTTCTTTTCTTAGAGTTAGAAGTCCTTGTTCTGGGCGTACTTTGGCGCTTGGATCATCCCATTTGGGGCCTCCAACTGCACCTAGCAACACGGCATCAGCATCTAGGCAATCTGCTAAGGTCTCTTCTGTAAGAGCTATACCATTTTTGTCAATTGAAACGCCTCCCATGAGTCGTTCATCTATTTGAATATCATGATTAAATAGATTGGAGACTTTGTCCAATACTTGTTCAGCAGCGTTAGTGACTTCAGGACCAATTCCATCACCTGGTAGTGCAACAATACGTGCTTTCATGTCAATAGCAGCCCATACTCAATACCATCGATTAATGCTTGCCAGCTAGCTTCTATAATATTGGTGCTTGTTCCTACGGTACTCCAGCGTTCCTGTTCATTATGCATATCAATTAACACACGAGTGAGTGAAGCAGTTCCGTCACGACCATCTAAGATCCTTACCTTGAAGTCTGACAAATGTATGTCATTCAGTTGCGGATAAGTGGGCAAAATAGCTTTGCGCAATGCTATGTTGAGCGCATTCACTGGCCCATTGCCATCACCTGCTGTATGTATTTCTTCATTATTGATAAGTATTTTTACCAATGATTCAGCAAACATTCCACGCCCCTGGCGGTGTTGAACTGTGGCTGAGTAATCTAAAAACTCAAATGGTGGCTTGTAGTCAGCCTGGCGACGTTTTAACCGTATGGCTACAGATGCTTCTGCTGCCTCAAATGAGAATCCCTGTGACTCCAAATCCTTAATTTCTGAAAGTACTTCTGTCACAGTTTCTTTGTTGTCTAATTTCATTCCGAATTCTTCTGCTTTGGCATGCAAATTACCGTGACCCGATAATTCTGATACCACAGTACGCATTTCATTGCCCACAAGGTCAGGATTGATATGTTGGTAACTATGTGGGTTACGACGCATGGCTGCTACATGTATTCCGCCCTTATGAGTGAACGCACTGTTTCCTACATAACACTGATGTTCATCAGGAGCAAGATTAGCAACCTCAGCTACAAAATGTGCTAAGTCATGTAGGTCTCTAAGGTTACCTTCAGGTAGACATGTTATACCCATTTTTAATTCTAAATCCGGCAGAATACTGCATAAATTGGCATTGCCGCATCTTTCTCCGTAACCATTTACAGTCCCCTGAATGTGCGTAACACCTTCGCGTACTGCTATAAGTGTGTTAGCAACAGCACATCCCGAATCGTCATGTGTGTGAATACCTAAAGTAGCATTAATTTGTTTTTTCACCTCGTGTATTACAGAAGCTATTTGCCATGGCATCGTACCACCGTTTGTATCACAGAGTACGATAGTATCGGCACCTCCACTCTGGGCTGAAAGTATTGTCTCCATCGCATAATCTGGGTTAGAGTGAAATCCATCAAAAAAATGTTCTGCATCATAAATTACTTCTTTGTTATGTTTTTTTAGATGAGCTACACTTTCATTGATTATGCGTAAATTTTCTGCTTGTGTAGTTTTAATGACGTCAGTTACGTGTAACGTCCATGACTTTCCTACAAGTGTGCATGTAGGAGTATTCGCTAGTATTAATGCTTGTATATTACTATCTTCCTCTGGTTTAGAGTCTGCACGGCACGTGGATCCAAATGCGCTGATCCGTGCATTTTTGAGATTCAATTCGGTCATTCGATCAAAGAATTCAACATCTTTTGGATTAGATCCGGGCCAGCCCCCTTCAATATAATCCACTCCAAGATCGTCAAGACGCTGAGCTATTCGAAGTTTGTCATCGCAAGATAAGGATATTCCCTCGCGTTGTGTACCATCACGTAAGGTCGTATCATAGATTTTTGTGCAATTTTCTATCATGTTAACTCATAAGCCTCTATTAGTGATTCATGTGAGAGGATATAACCAAGTTGATCAACTCCATTGAGAAGACACTTTTTGGCAAAACTATCTATTGGAAATGTCACATTTGTGTCTGGAGGTATTATTAAAGTTTGCGAAGCAAGATCTATGGATAGCTCTGTATCAGGTGATTTTGTGACTAATTCAAACAATGATTGATGAATATCTGTGGTAACAACTATGGGCAAGAGCGCGTTTTTGAGAGAGTTGTTGCGAAAAATATCGGCGAAAGATGTCGATATAACCGCACTGATTCCCCAAGCAGTTGGAGCCCAAGGTGCATGCTCTCGGGAGGAACCACATCCAAAATTATCACCAGCCAAAAGGATTTTCGCATCCTGATTTTGATGATGGTTCAGTACAAAATCAGGATTGATGGAACCATCGCTATTGTAACGCCAGTCCGAGAACAGTGCTTCTCCCAGACCGTTCTTATCTGTCACCTTGAGGAATCGAGCTGGAATGATTTGATCAGTATCAATATTACGATTAGGTATAACAATGACTCTAGATTTGAGGTGAGTAAATTTGGCCATTTTATATCATCTCTCTAACATCTGATATTGCTCCTCGCACTGCTGTTGCAGCTGCTGTGAGAGGAGATGCAAGGAATGTGCGCGCACCTTTACCCTGGCGTCCTTCAAAATTTCTATTGCTAGTACTGACGGCATATTGGCCAGGTGCGACTTGGTCTCCGTTCATTGCTATACACATGGAACAACCCGCTTCACGCCATTCGGCACCTGCGTCAGCAAACACTTTGTCTAAGCCTTCAGATTCTGCTTGCATTTTCACTGACTGTGAACCAGGCACCACTAACATTCTTACGTTTTCTGCAATTCGGCGTCCTTCTAGCACTTTGGCTGCTAGACGCAAGTCAGAAATACGACCGTTAGTACAGCTTCCTATAAATATGACATCGACAGGATGTCCTAGTAGTGGTTGTCCTGGTTGCAATTCCATATAAGTTAGAGAAGTTTCTAAGTTATGTCGTTTGTCCAGATCATCATATTTGTTCGGATTAGGAATACGGTCCGTAATTTGAAGTCCCATGCCTGGGTTTGTACCAAAAGTTATCATGGGTTCGAGGGAAGACGCATCCAGTGTGATAGATTGGTCATAAATAGCTTCTCCATCAGTAGGGAGTTTTTTCCATGACTCAACAGCTTTATCCCATTTAATTCCCTTGGGAGAGTGTTCGCGTCCAGCTAGATACTCGAAAGTTGTGTCATCAGGTGCGATCATTCCAGCACGCGCTCCACCTTCAATTGACATATTGCAGATGGTCATTCTTTCTTCCATTGTAAGGCCGCGGATTGCTTCACCTGTGTATTCAAATACATGACCTGTACCACCGCCAATACCTATTTTTGCGATTAGGGCTAGTATTATGTCTTTGGCAGAAACGCCTATTCCCAGTTTGCCTGACACGTTCACCTGGAATGTTTTAGGTTTGTGTTGTAGTAGGCATTGACTGGCTAGTACATGTTCTACCTCACTGGTGCCTATCCCAAATGCCAGAGCTCCAAATGCACCATGTGTTGAAGTGTGGCTATCACCACATACTATAGTCATACCAGGCTGTGTTCGTCCGAGTTCAGGACCTATAACATGTACTATGCCTCGCATAGGAGACTCCATTCCATAAAGTTCTATGTCAAATTCCTCACAGTTTTCAGCAAGTTGTTGTAGTTGCGCAGCTGCTTGAGTGTCTGCCATAGGGATTGAAAGTGGTGTAGTAGGAATTGAGTGATCCATTGTAGCAAGTGTCCGTTGTGGACGTCGTACTTTCAATCCGCGTTCGCGTAGTCCGGTAAATGCCTGTGGTGACGTGACTTCATGGACCAAGTGTAGGTCGATATATAACACTGCTGGAGACTTTGGTTCTTGCGTCACTATATGTGAGTACCAAATCTTTTCAAAAAGTGTAAGTGGATTAGATTGCATAAGATAGCACTCCGTGTTTAGTCTTTAGTAATAGTGTTATTGTCATCATTATGTAAATCTAATGCTTCAATCGCCTTGTTTAAAGCATTTATGTAAGCTCGCGCGCTGGCAACAAAAATATCTGTACTGGCCCCATGTCCTCCGAAAGACCTATATTGCATTTGTTCTCTTTGTGGGGATAGGCGTTTAGGAGCTGATACTTTTTCTGAATCTATTTGTATTCGTACAGTAACTTCACCAATTGCATCGATTCCTTCAGTCACTGCATTTACATTATATTCCGTTAGTTCATTCGGCAATTGTATGATGTGGTCTATAGCACTATAGCAGGCGTCGACTGGACCAGTACCAATAGAGGCATGCTCAGTGACTATCCCGTTTGGGTCAACGATTCGTACAGTTGCTGTAGGTAGACCCAATGTGCCACATACTACTTGCACATCCTGCAACTTGAATACTTCTATTGGTTGATTGATTTCATCAGTAATTAGTACTTCGATATCTGCATCTGTGACCATCTTTTTCTTTTCGGCTACTCTCTTAAAGCGCCTAAAAACGTCTTTTAGATCTTCATCGTTAAGTTCATAACCCAGTTCCTCTAGTCGCACTCGAAGTGCATGACGTCCAGAGTGTTTACCTAAAACTAGTTTGGATTGTGATAATCCTACTGTTTCGGGACGCATAATTTCGTAGGTTTCTTCGTTTTTGAGCATTCCATCCTGATGAATACCAGCTTCATGGGCGAAAGCGTTTGCTCCGACTATAGCCTTATTGGGCTGTACTACTATCCCAGTGTAATTACTGACCATGCGACTAGTACGCATAATTTGTGTTGTGTCTATACCGTGCTCAAGTTCAAAGATTGACTGTCTTGTTTGCAAAGACATAACCACTTCTTCTAGGGAAGTGTTTCCGGCTCGTTCACCAATTCCGTTAATGGTAACTTCGGCTTGTCTTGCACCTGCTTGAATACCCGCTAGAGTATTTGCAGTGGCCATGCCTAGGTCGTTGTGGCAGTGTACTGACAGGATTACCTGTTCTATTCCGGGCGTATTAGCAACGATTCCACTAATAAGTTTCCCAAACTCGTCAGGCGTAGTATATCCCACAGTATCGGGTATATTTAATGTGGTTGCGCCAGATTTGATTGCTTCTTCTAAAACTGTATAGAGAAATTCCGGGTTGCTACGACCAGCATCCTCTGGGCTAAATTCCACATCATCACAGAGTTTTTTGGCGTATGCCACTGTGTGTTTTACTCTATCTATTACTTCTTCGGGATCCATACGCAGTTTATGTTGCATATGTATTTCAGAAGTAGCAAGGAAAGTATGAATACGTGGATGGTCTGCACTCTGTATAGCTTCCCAAGCAGCGTCAATATCCTGTTCGGAAGCCCGGGCTAAGCCACATATTATAGGAGTGCTTTTATATTCTACTCCTAATTTAGAGAGAGAATCTTGTCTACCTATTTCATCAGCTATACCCTTTACAGCATCTAAATCATCGGGAGATGCTGCCGGGAAACCAGCTTCAATGATGTCAACCCCAAGTCTAGCTAATTGTCTAGCAACCTCAAGTTTTTCTGAACTAGTGAGAGTTGCTCCTGGTGATTGTTCACCATCTCTTAATGTAGTATCGAAGAAACGAACATAGTTTGTCATGACAAATTAATTGCCCCGTATGTTGTTACTCACCTGGTTTAATTGTTACTGGATCTATAAATGGCATCATACTACGTAATTCTGCTCCTACTTCTTCAATTAGATGGCTTTGTTCTTCACTCCGTTTCTTATTGAACCAAGGGCGCCCATTTTCATTTTCTTCAATCCATTGTTTTGCGTAGGCTCCACTTTGTATGTCGCTGAGAATCTGGGACATTGCTCCTATGGTTTCTTCAGTTACAATTCGTGGGCCTGCTACGTAATCACCATGTTCGGCTGTGTCCGATACTGAGTAACGCATATAATTTAGCCCACCTTGGTAAAGTAGGTCTACAATTAGCTTGAGTTCGTGCATGCACTCAAAATACGCCACCTCTGGTTGATAACCAGCCTTAACAAGCGTCTCAAATGCAGCTTTTACCAAAGCACTAACACCACCGCACAAAATGCTTTGTTCACCAAAAAGATCAGTCTCGGTTTCCTCCGCAAATGTAGTTTCTAGAGCTCCTGCGCGAGTGACACCAATTCCCCATGCGTATGATAAGGCTGTATCCTTGGCTTTGCCGGAGGCATCTTGATGTACTGCTAGCAATCCTGGTGTACAACCGCCTTCAACAAAGGTTTCGCGCACGCGATGTCCAGGAGCTTTGGGAGCAATCATACTTACGTCTACCTCAGGTGGAGGCTCAATTGTGTTGAAGCGTATATTGAATCCATGCCCAAACATAAGAGTTTTTCCACTTGTTAGATTGGGCTCTATATTTTCAGCATATATTTTTGGTTGGACTGTATCGGGAGCAAGTAACATAATTACGTCTGCCCATCTTGACGCTTCAGAGACATTCATGACCTCCAAACCATCCGTCTTTGCCTTATCTATGCTTTTACTACCTTCATGAAGACCTACAATTACGTTAACACCATTATCCCTAAGGTTCTGAGCATGAGCATGCCCCTGTGAACCGTATCCGATAATTGCTACCTTTTTCCCTTTTATAATACTTGGATCAGCATCTTTGTTATAATAAATTGTTGCCATGTGGCCTCCGCTAAATATTAGATATAATAAGTTTGTAATTGTTTGTCAAAAATATATTTGATACGGTAGTAATTCTTGTGTTACTGAGTTTCAAATATTGGGGGATCAGAAGAATCTTGATCATCCCCTCTTTGAATTGCGATAACTCCAGTACGCTGAACTTCAACTATTTTGAAAGGCTCCAGCATTTGTAGCAAACGGGTAATTTTTTCTGCTGAACCACTGATTTCCAGTATTAGAGTCTGAGATGCGGTATCTACAATGTTAGCGCGAAAAATATCCGCTATTTGTACAATTTCACTTCGAGTTTTGCTATCAGCATTTACTTTGATAAGAGCTAATTCTCGACTTACTGGAGATTTATGTGTTAGATCATCAACTCGTAGAACATTTACTAGCTTGTACAGATTAGCTTCAATTCGTTTCGCTAAGTTTTCTTCCTCAGCGTTTACCATTATGGTCATTCGAGAAATTCCAGCCATGTTTGTATGACCTACAGCTAGAGATTCAATATTAAAACCTCGGCGACGAAATAATGAAGCTACTCTATTTAGCACACCGGGCTTGTCTTCTACGTAGGCAATAATTGTATGTATCATATCATCACTGTAAACCAGTAACTACCACTCGATCTCCGGTTTTGGTCTTCTTATCATATCATCCAAGTCGGCTCCAGTAGCTACCATTGGATATACAGAATCTTCCTGTTCAACTACGAAGTCTATCACTACTGCCCCTGGCGTAGTTTGTGCTTTTCGGACCGCTGTTTCCACATCCTCGCGCTGTGACACTTGAATACCAGTTGCATGGTGTGCTTCTGCTAGTTTCACAAAATCAGGACTAAGCATTGGAGTAGCAGAATACCGACCATCATAAAAAAACTCTTGCCATTGCCGAACCATACCCAAATATCCGTTATTAATTATGGCTACATTTAGGTCAATATTTTCCTGAGCTAGGGTAGTGAGTTCTGCTGCCGTCATTTGAAAACCACCATCTCCGCAGATGACCCATACTTCTTTATCTGGACAAGACAACTTGGCTCCCATAGCTGCTGGTAGTGCAAATCCCATGGTTCCAAGACCACCGGAAGTAACCAAAGATCGAGGAGTATCATGATGATAATATTGAGTTTCCCACATCTGATGTTGTCCGACATCAGTTACGACCAATGCATCTCCATCTGTTAGACGCCAGATGTCATGAATCACATGAGCAGCATATAGATGTCCCATATCAGGCATGTGTTTGATATCACGCACAGCTGAGTCTCCTCTATGTGCTTCTATTGCACTTATCCACTCTTCACGATTGCCCTCATTAGTATAGGGCGTCAGTTTTTCGAGCATTTCTCGCAAATCACCTACAATGGCAACATCAACTTTAACGTTTTTATCCACTTCGGTAGGATCAATTTCAATATGGATCTTCTTAGCATGTTTGGCATAATTAGCCAAATTGCCAGTAACACGATCATCAAATCGCATTCCAAATGCTAGAAGTAAATCAGCTTCTTGTATAGCCGTGTTGACCCATGCTTCTCCATGCATGCCCATCATGCCCAGATTAAGTGGATGAGATGCTGGAAATCCGCCAAGACCCAGCAATGTCATAGATAGTGGGATTTTGGTGCGTTCAACAAATTTCAGTAATTCTGTCATGGCACCTGATGCAATGACACCCTGTCCGGCTAAAATGATAGGGCGTTCAGAATTATTTATTAGATCTGCAGCTTCTTGAAAAGTTTTTTGGTCCGCACTCATATCAGGACGATAACCTGGCAGTTTTACAGGTTTGTCGATCCATTCGAATTCTATTTTTTCATTTTGCACATCTTTTGCAATATCAACTAGAACAGGGCCTTTTCTACCTGAACGGGCTATGTAGAATGCTTCACGTAGCGTGTCCGCAAGTTCTTCTATTTCGGTTACTAGATAGTTGTGCTTGGTAATAGGAAGTGTTACTCCTGTTACATCAGTTTCTTGAAATGCATCAGTACCTATAACTTGTGAAGGTACTTGGCCAGTAATACAAACTATAGGCGAAGAATCGAGCATAGCTGTGGCAATACCTGTAACTAGGTTGGTTGCTCCAGGCCCTGAAGTGGCCATAGCAACTCCTACCTTTCCTGATGCTCTTGCATAACCGTCAGCTGCATGGGCAGCGCCTTGTTCATGTCTCGTGAGGACATGATGAATATTGTAGTCCAGCATGGCATCATAAATTGGCATTATGGCACCACCAGGATAGCCAAAGATGTGTTCAACACCTTCCTTTACTAAAACCTCCATAGTAATTTGTGCACCACTTAGAATAGCCATCTGCAACTCTCCTTGTAAAATCCGCTCCAGTCGTCTTACTAAAATACTCGGATTTTTACTGCATTTATGACAATACCTGTAAAAAAAAAGCCGCTCCTTTGTGTGGGGCGGCTCGTTTGTTCCTATTCTTCAGCTTGGATATTAGTGTTTGCTGATCCTAACTGGGGCCATCCCACATGAGTAATACTCCTCTACAATAACGAGGAGTACAAATAAAAACGATAACACCAGCAATAAGAAATACATTATCTGCAAATATCCTGTGATAATCTAGTCTACTTCAAGCTCAGTGTAATGTCAAGGATGAAACTATTATACTGGATAGTAAACAATACTGAAGATTATGAGTCAAAATATAGACTAAATTCGTGTGGATGTGTGCGGAGACGTACTGCATCTACCTCATTTTCGCGTTTGTAGGCTATATAATTCTCAATTAGATCCGGAGTAAACACATCTCCTTTCAGTAGAAACTCATGATTGTTCTCAAGTTCATTCAGTACTTCTGCAAGTGAGCCAGGTACTTGTGGTACATTTATCAGCTCCTCAGGTGGTAAATCATACAAATCCTTATCCATTGGTTCGCCAGGATCTATCTGATTTTCTATACCATCTAGTCCAGCCATCAGTAACGCTGCGCATGCAAGATATGGGTTGCATGTTGGGTCTGGAGCACGAAACTCTACTCTAGTGGCACTCTCGCTTTTAGAGAAAGTAGGCAACCTACATATTGCGGACCGATTGCGTTTGGAGTATGCTAGGTTTACTGGTGCTTCAAAGCCGGGCACTAGACGACGATAAGAATTTGTGGTAGGTGCAGCCAGTGCCAATAGTGCTGGAGCGTGTTTTAGCAAACCTCCAATATAGTACAAAGCTGTTTTAGATAGTTGAGCATAACCGCTCTTGTCATAGAAAACGTTTTTACCGTTTTTCCATAGACTAGTGTGCAGGTGCATACCACTGCCATTATCCTCAAACAGTGGTTTAGGCATGAAAGTAGCAGTAAGTCCGTGGCGTCTTGCTACTGTCCGAATAAGATATTTATATTTTAGTAGATTGTCTGAAGTATTCAGCAAAGTGTCATAGCGTAAATCAATCTCGCTTTGCCCGGCAGAAGCTACTTCGTGGTGATGTGCCTCTACTGGAATACCTGATGCTTGAAGAGTAAGCATCATATCGCTACGAACATCCTGAAGGGTATCAACAGGTGGGACCGGAAAATATCCACGTTTGGCTTGTATTTGCCCACCGAGATTAGGCCCTAAATCTTCGCCACTATTCCACCAGCCCTCACGACTATCAATTGCATAGTATGAAGAGTATGGTGTGCTTTCGTATCTTACATCATCAAATATAAAGAATTCTGCTTCAGGACCCCAGTAGCTTAAGTCTGCTATACCACTTTGTTTCATGTAGTCATTTGCCTTTTTTGCAACATAGCGTGGATCACGACTATAAGGCTCTAAAGTTATCGGGTCATAGATATCAGATATAATTACTAATGTAGGTATATCGAGTACCGGATCCATGAAAGTTGTAGTTGCATCAGGGATTAGTAACATGTCAGATTCGTGGATTTGCTGGAATCCACGAATCGAAGATCCATCAAAACCAATACCGTTTTTGAAAAGCTCCTCTGTAAATTCACTTACCGGAATACTAAAATGTTGCCAGGTGCCAAACAAATCAGTAAATCTTATATCAACTATCTGTGCTTTACCTGCTTTTGCAGCTTCTATAGCTTGTTTTGGGGTAATTTGTTTGTCTGACATTTTTAAATATATCTCCCAGTAATCTAATCATTGCATTGAGCAAATACTTGACTTCTAGAATAATTAAAGTTGATACAGTCTACCTTGAGTCAATAAACAGCTTACTAGGTAATAAATCTACCCTTAGTAGTCTGGACCAGATGAATTTATGAAAGGTATTAGTATAAAAGTCACCCGTAGTTTTGTCAACAACAAGTGGTTTGGATAGATTTATTAGCAGATTTCAATCAATTTATATAGGTTTTGAGAGCCCGGAGACCGAGCATGTAGGAATTAGTGCCAAATCCAGATATGCTTCCTATGCATACTGGTGCTAACAGGGAATCACGTCGGAATGATTCGCGAGCGTGAATGTTGGACAAATGTACTTCTACAACTGGTATATCAATAGCAGCAATAGCATCACGGAGTGCTACTGAGGTATGTGTGAATGCGCCCGGATTAAACAATACTCCATTTGCCCACTCACGTGCAGAGTGTAGTTTCTCAATAAGCATTTCTTCGCTGTTAGATTGCGTAATACGGGTCACGATTTGCATTTCTTCAGCGAGCGCGGTTAATTGAGAGTCGATGTCAGCTAGAGTGTCGGTACCGTAAACATCTGGCTCACGTGTACCAAGTAAATTCAAATTAGGACCATGTAATACAAGTACATTAAGCATTGTTTTGTATCCTCATCTATCTTTTATTTAGTGAGTCTTTCGATAGTTTTTGTCAATATGTTGTCTTCTACCTGAATACCATATTCTACTGCACCAATACTGGTTGGCAAAGTGAAGTAAAGATTGCCAGATTTTTTCTTTTTGTCACTGGACATTAGTTGTTTTATTTGTAGTACGCTCAGTCCGGGACACTTGGTAGGCAAACCTAGAGAAGTCAATTTTTTCTCTATTTTAGATGCAATACCAGAATCAGCTATTCCAATTTGTTCGGCCAATAGTGCCTCACCATACAAACCTATTGCTATGGCTTCTCCGTGGCGCAGCCTATAGTTGCTAGCTGCTTCGACACCATGTCCAATAGTATGCCCTAAATTGAGTTTAGCGCGTTCGTTACGTTCAAAAGGATCTTGTTGGATTATATTAATTTTGACTTCTAAGGCTTTTTGTAGCAAATCTCTTGACAAAGGTAATGACTTTGAGTTTACTAATGAAAATAGTTTTGCATCAGCTATTATGCCATGTTTTATTACCTCAGCTAATCCCGCCTTATATTCATTTTCTGGCAATGTAGTTAGTGTTTCTGGGTCTGCAAGTACCATTTCAGGTGGATGGAAGGCACCAATCATATTTTTTCCTTGTGGAAGATCCACTCCTACTTTACCTCCAATGCTAGCATCAATCATTGACAGCAGAGTAGTGGGAATATTGACCCAGCGTATGCCACGCATATAAGTTGCAGCTGCAAACCCAGCTATATCACCTACTACACCTCCGCCTATAACTAATACAATACTACTTCGGTCTAAATCATGTAGCAGGAACTGATCATAAATGTTGTGGACTGTTTCAAGTGTTTTTTGTGATTCGCCATCAGGGATGGAAAGTACTGGGATCGATAGTTGCTGACCCAATTTGTTGCTCCAAAGTGGAGCGATATTAGTATCACTAATTATGAGATTGGGCTTAGGAATCCCATGGTTGTTGAACATTGAAGTAAGGTAGGTCAGTGCTTTGACTCCTAAAATTAGAGGGTAACCACCGGTATTAGTTTTAACTGTATGTTTCCACGGCATTAGTTCATCGACAATATGTTTTGCCAGCACGTCAGGATTAGTATCATCAGTCATTAACTGTAAATCGAAAGAGTCATAATGTCCCTTACGTTGAGATAATAAAACGCCAATTGATGATGAGTTTTCCTTATTGCTTTGCAGTAAAGGTCTTTCATCATTGTTTGCTAAACGTGTCTTGATATTGGATTCAGAAGCTCTAAGACAAATCAAAACCCCATGATCTTTAGCAATAGATTTATTGGTATCTGATAGTAGAGTGCCACCCCCAAGAGATATTACGCTGTTTTTATATTGAGTTATCTCGGCAAGAATATTACTTTCCATTTCTCTGAATATAGCTTCACCTTGGGTGGAAAAAATTTCAGTTATAGATTTACCAGTGCGCTTAGTGATCTCTTCATCTGTGTCGACTAAAGTGTATCCTAGAAACTCTGCACATAGTCTTCCAAGTGTAGTTTTACCTGTTCCTGGGGGTCCTGCAAGTATTAGATTCATATGCAATTTATATCAAATGTAATGTCTGTGTTATCGAATCTTGACAAAGATACGTAAACCATCACCAAAATATAGTTGGTTCGTTATTTATTGTTATGTCATTCAAAGATGCTTGTGGAAGGGCGTTAAATCTTGGATGCATCTCATTTAATGAATCCCCGCCTATTTTACGCAATAGTTCATCTGCAAGTACAAATGCTACCATAGCTTCGCCTACTACTGCGGCTCGTGGTACTGCACAGAAATCAGATCTCTCGTACGTAGTTGGACCAGGTTTTCCGGTAGCTAAATCAACTGTCTGTAATGGGTTTAGTGTGGTGCTAATTGGTTTCATTGCTGCTCGTAATACTAATGGTTGTCCCGTGGTGACGCCTCCTTCTGTACCTCCAGCTCTGTTAGTATTACGTGTAATTGAGTCTCCCTCGAGAATAATTTCATCATGTACTTCAGTGCCACGCTTGCGTGAGTTGTCAAAAGCTGGACCTATCTCTACGCCTTTTATGGCGTGTATACTCAGTATAGCTTTAGCTAAGATAGCCTCGATTTTGCGGTCCCAATGTACGTATGACCCTAGACCAGGCGGTACACCTAGTGCAACGACTTCGAACACTCCTCCCAACGTATCTTTATCTTGCATAATCTTCCTGATATGTTGGCGCATATCTTCTGATGCTTTGTCGTCTGGACAACGCACATCTGACTGTTCGGAAAGTGAAACTCTTTGCTCTATTGGAATATCATCCACTTGCGCTTTAATGCTACCTATTTCTGTAACATAGCTTCCTATTTTTATGCCAAATTCATTCAGTAGTTTTCTGCAAACAGAAGCAGCTGCTACTCTTGCTGTAGTTTCTCGTGCTGAAGCTCGTTCGAGGCTATATCGCAAATCGTTATAGCCATACTTGATTGCGCCAGTTAGATCTGCATGTCCAGGGCGCGGTGTTGTCAGTGCTGGAACTGCTTTATCTTTCCATTTAACATGATCGAGATTGTTAATCTGCAAACTTATTGGGGATCCAACAGTGATTCCACTCATTACTCCGCTTAGTATTTGGACTTGATCTTTTTCGATTTTCATTCTGCCACCGCTTCCAAAGCCTTTCTGGCGTCGAGCTAGATCGTGGTTGATGTCGTCTGGTGCGAGTCTTAGTCCCGCTGGGATACCTTCTAGTATAGTGGTTACAGCGGGACCATGTGATTCGCCTGCAGTAAGTAATCTAATCATTTAATTCTCTCTCCGCGGCTTCTAGCATAGTCGTCATTGGTGGCTGATGACCTGTCCATAGTGTAAATGAAAGTACTCCTTGTCGTACCAGCATACCTAAACCTGTTTGAGCTTTTATTCCGTTTGAGCGTGCTTGTCTTACCAACATAGTCTCTATAGGATTATAGACCAGGTCATACACAAATGTTTGGGGTGGAAAAGGTATATTTGGAAACCAAGGAGTTGTATTGACATGCGGAACCATTCCGATTGGTGTGCAATTGACTACTAAGGCACAATCTTCAGAAGCTTTGCTAAGTTCAGTTGGGGTCCAGTCAAAACTTAGCAAATTTCCGCCAACAATTTTGCTGAGATCGTCTTTAATTTTTGTTCCTGCCAGTATGTTTCTTCCGAGCAACCTGACCTCCGGAGCACGTTGCAATAATGCAAATGCTATGGCCCGTGCAGAACCACCTGTACCCAGTATGAGAGCAGGGCGATCAATTAGATTTATTTCGAGCGAGTCGATTTCCATCAAAAATCCTTCAATGTCAGTGTTTTCTCCGTGTATGCGACCATTAACCCTAACTAGAGTATTAACTGCACCTACTGCTTTGGCTGTATCGCCCAATTCATCAATTAATGGTATGACAGTGTTTTTGTGGGGTATTGTCACATTTGCGCCGATCCATTTACCAGTTCGTAAATTGGAGATTGCATTATTTAGCAATTCAGGGGTTATATCTTCAGCAATATACTGATAATCCAGTCCGAGTTCTAAAGCAGCTGCATTGTGCATTGCGGGAGATACACTATGTGCCACCGGATGTCCGAGCAATGCTAATGTTTTCATTTTCGGGCTATGTTTGCTCCTAGTTGACTAAAGATTTTTGTAAATTCTGGGAAAGATTCATCTATCACTTCCGAATTCATTATTTTGGTGCATCCTTGGGCAATCATTCCAGCTATAGCTAATGACATAGCCATACGGTGATCACCGTGACTTTCAAGTTGTGCTGGATTGAGAACCTGTGGTCCTACAATCGTGTAACCATCTGTATGTTCTATAAATTCGACGCCCATTTTGCGCAGTTCTCCAAGTAAGGAAGAAATACGATCGGATTCTTTGATTCGTAACTCCGCAGCATCTTTTACAACGGTTATACCCTCAGATTGGGTAGCAATTATGGTGAATATAGGAAATTCGTCAATCATACGTACAACTGTTTCACCTTCTATAGTTACTGATTTGAGATTTGTATGTTTGACAATTATGTCGGCTATAGGTTCACCACCGGATTTGCTGTTAGCTATAATTGAGATGTCAGCCCCCATATTTGTCAGGACGTCAATTATTCCAGTGCGTGTTGGGTTTATTCCCACATCACGTAATGTCAACTTACTTTCAGGCACTAAGACTGCAGATGCTATAAGAAAAGCAGCACTTGAGCAATCTCCAGGTACAGATATTTTAGTGGCAGCCAGCGATTTATCACTAGGTTGGATTGTAACTTTGTGTTTCTCTGTTTGCAGCTTTACACCAAGATCGCGAAGCATTCTTTCGGAGTGATCACGTGAGGGTCCAGGTTGATGAATGGTGCTTTCGCCCGTGGCTTGAAGTGCAGCTAATAGCAAGGCGGCCTTCACTTGTGCAGATGCTACCGCTTGATGATGAACAATACCATGTAAGTTTCCTCCACTAATAACCAGAGGTGCGTTATCAGAAGAAATTGAAGCGCCCATGTTACGGAGTGGTCGTGCCACTCTTCCCATTGGTCGGCTCTGCAGACCTTTTGTTCCAGTTAATTCGGCAGTTATAGGTTGTCCTGCTAAAGCGCCCATCAGCAATCGCATAGTAGTAGCAGAATTGCCACAATTTAGTGGTTTGTTTGGTTGTATCCACTTTCCACCTCGTACAATCACATCATCATTGGCTTCTATAATCTCTACACCTAATTCACGCAGACAATTTATCATGGATGTTGTTACGCCAGCACGTAGAATATTCCTTAAGCGTGATTCTTCTGGACTTAGTGCGGCATGCAGTAGAGCACGATGAGAGATTGATTTGTCCCCTGGTAGTTGTACCTCTCCTGATAGCTGCGTCGTAGGACCTTTTACGTTCATGACAAACTCGATGGTGAGATAGGAAAGTGATAATTTCTGACAGTTTGTATACTATTTAGAGAGGTTTGCAGGGATTGCAGATCTTCGTCAAGAGCAATTTCCAATTCATCAATTGCAATACGTTGCTGATTCAATGCCCTTATGATTGCTTCTTTATTAGTCGCTATGATATCGATAAGCATTTGTACATCACTAGAGGCTAATCGGGTAGTATCTTTAAAGCCGCTGGAAACCATTTTCCAAATCATTGGATCAATATCCCCCTCTGATTTTACAGCTGATACTAAGCTGCAGGCCAAGAGGTAAGGTAAATGACTAGTTAATGCTACCAATTGATCATGTCTTTCTGCGTCCATCTCAATTGGTATTGAGCCAATTGCAGATATTATTTGTTTGGCTAGGGGATGCATTATTTTGTCTGAATTGTTTGTGGTAGTCAAGACAAAAACTGCGTTTTTATATAATGATGCATCAGCATATTCGAGTCCACCAGTCTCCTTGCCGCACATTGGATGTCCACCTATTGCAGCAAAGTTGTTCGGCAGTAACCTCATAGCAGACGTTATATCTGTTTTTGTTGACCCTAAGTCTAGTACTAGTACCGTCTTTTCTATGTGCTTAGAAAGCTTGATGAGCTTCATTAATGTTTCTAGTATCACTCGTACAGGTGTGGCGAGTACTAGTATATCCGCATACTTTAAACCATCTTCCAAACTTTCAGTAACATTGTCAACCAATTCTCTTTCTAATGCCATGTGTCGAGTCTGTGAATCAATTTCGACTGCTGTGATTCCGGCACATTTACCTTGCAGGGCCATTGCTAATGAACCTCCCATTAGACCCAAACCTACAATGGTTATATGACTATCTGATAGCAAATCCACTGATTTCTTCATTGTAAATTTGTTTGCTAATTGCTACTCTCTTCCAATTGTCGTAGCTATTGCCCTGGTTTTTTGTACGAGGTTAGCGAACCTTTCTGGTATCAAGCTTTGTCCCCCATCCGATAACGCCTCCTCTGGATTTGGATGAACTTCAATTATGAGACCATCTGCTCCAGCAGCTATACCAGCAAGTGCAACAGGAGTGACAAAGTTCCATTTCCCGACCCCATGACTTGGATCAAGAATGACCGGAAGATGTGTAAGGCTTTTTAGAACAGGAACAGCATTAATGTCAGTCGTATTCCTGGTGTATTTTTCAAAAGTCCTTATGCCACGCTCGCAAAGTATCACATTGCGATTTCCCTCTGCTAGAATGTATTCTGCACTCATCAATAGTTCTTCCAATGTGGCCATCATTCCTCTTTTGAGAAGTACGGGAAGGGTACTACGTCCTACTGTTTTGAGTAACTCATAGTTTTGCATATTGCGTGCACCAATTTGCAACATGTCGGCATATTCGCTTATCAATGGCAACTGTTCTGGTGTCATTATCTCTGTCACAATGGGTAGACCAGTTTGTTCACGTGCTTCAGCCAGGATTTGTAGTCCTTCTTCTCCAAGTCCCTGGAAACTATATGGAGAACTGCGTGGTTTGAATGCTCCACCACGAAGAGCATGTGCACCTGCTTCTTTTACTACATGCGCACTTTCTAGTAATTGGCCTCGATCTTCTACTGAACAGGGACCTGCAATAATTCCAATACCTATCCCTCCAAACTCAACTTCTCCAACTTTTACAATACTATCGCGGTCTTGTAGGTCTCGAGAAACTAGTTTAAACGGTTGTAATACTTGCACAGATTTCTCAACTCCTTCCATGACCTCGTAGGTACGTCTATCTATTGGGCGGTCGTCTCCAATAAGTCCTATTATTGTTCGTTCTGAACCATCAGAAAGATGCGCTACAAATCCATCTTTTTCTATACGTTTTACAACGTTGTCTATCTGTATTTGTGTTGCTCCTGCACGCATTATAATAATCATAGTTAATCTATTCTCTCCTCGGAATGTAAGTCGGGCCGTAAACTTTTTGCCTCACCTAGGTAAACATGTATTATGTCTTCAGAGGACTTGTCAGTGTTCCAGTGAATCAGAATACGTAAACAGTTCTTCATGCCATGGGGAACATTCATTTCGTGCCCGCAAAGTAATGCGACATTACTCCAACCTAATTTGCGAGCGGCAATTGCTGGATACTCTGCATTAAGATCTGGTGAGGTAGTGAAAATCGCTGAAGCAATATCATCAGCAACAATTCCATTCTTATTAATCAGTTCGCTCAACAACTTATCTGTCGCAGCCAGTATATCTCTTTCTGTATTAGAAACAACTGGCACTGCTCCTCTTACACCTCTGCAAACAGTCATTGTTCCTCCTCTGTTTGTTGGCAATATTCAAGTTTGCATGTATAAAAAAAGCACGGAGAAGTTGCTCCGTACTTTCGTATACCTTACCTTCTAAATAGTGTACTTAAGCCAAAACAACGCGCGGTCCTTTCCCGAGCGTAAAATAATAGTAGAAAATGAAGTTATTATTTTTCATGATTACAACAAGAGTTTATCATGTCTCTTTACATAGGTCAAAGGTCAAATTTATACAACTGTTTGTGGATTTATGTCGACGTCAAGATGCTTGGGTTGAATATTGTTTTTGTGGAAAAAGCCAAAATTTGACTAAAAAAATTAGACTTTACAGAATAACACCGTGCTGGTAGAATTTCCGCACAAATATGAACTGGAACTGGACTGGGATTGTATCTCAGTTCTTTTTTATTATTTGTTGAAGGATTGACTAACACGATATAGAGCAATTAAATCAGCCTAATTGGTTTATTGGATAAAGAATATGAACATGGAAAATGTGACTTATTTGACAAAAGGTGGTCTAAAGAAGCTAGAAGATGAATTAACCTATCTGACAACAGTTCGTCGAGCGGAGGTAGCTGAACGGTTGCATCAGGCTCAGGAGGGTGGGGATCTTATTGAAAATGCTGAGTATGAAGCGGCCAAGAATGAGCAGTCCTTTGTTGAAGGACGTATAGTCACAATACAGTCAATGTTATCTAGAGCTGCTGTCATTAAAAAGGGTAAGAATGATGGGGTAGCTAAAATGGGTTCAACAGTATTTGTCAAGGAGAACAACTCGGACACGGAGTCATTTGTTATTGTCGGTGCCACTGAGGCTGACCCATCTCAAGGTCTGATTTCTAACGAATCTCCGCTAGGACAGGCCCTGTTAGGTGCTAAAGCTGGAGATCAGGTGGTGGTAACTGCACCTGCTGGAGACACCATATACACTATTAAGAAAGTCAAATAGTGTGGTTATTTACGCATGCCCCGTACCTTAATTTGGCTACGGGGCTTTTTTTATTAAAGTACTTTATGCGTATAATAGTGGCAAGATTAACTGTTGGTGAAATTTCTAGATTGGTGTAAATTGTATGCGATCATTTACAGAAATAGAACAAAATAGATTGGCCAAGCTCGAGAGACTTAGAGAGCGTGGTGAACATCCCTTTCCTCATCGTGCTGAAAGGAGCCACAGTATATCAATGGCAACTCAGTATTTTTCTGAACTTTCATCTGATAAAGATAATAACGGAGAAAATTCTATAGAGATGACATTGTGTGGTCGTTTGCGTTCTGTGCGTACAATGGGCAAATTAGCTTTTGCACATATCGAGGATGTAAGTGGTCGTATTCAATTATTGATTCGATCTGATGCTATCGGTAAGGACAGATTAAAACAATTTGAGGCCGATTTTGATTTAGGTGATTTTGTACAGGCGACCGGTAAATTAATGGAAACACGTACTGGAGAAGTGACCCTCGATGTATCAAATTTTCGTATGCTTGCAAAAAGTATCAGTCCATTACCTGCTGCAAAGGAAGTAGATGAAGAAGGCGATCGCAAGGTATATTCAGCTTTTGACAATGTAGAGGCTCGTTATCGTGAACGTTATGCCGACTTGGCAGTCAATCCACACGTGCGCGAAATATTTAGAATTAGATCCGGAACGATTAGCGCATTAAGGTATTTTCTTGACAAACGCGATTTTCTTGAGGTGGAGACTCCCGTCTTACAACCTATTTATGGTGGTGCAGCAGCAAGACCTTTTTCTACACACCATAATCAATTGCATCAGGATTTGTTTCTGCGTATTTCTTTCGAACTCTACTTAAAAAGGTTGCTTGTAGGTGGGTTTGAGAGGGTATATGAGATTGGTCGTGATTTTCGTAATGAGGGTGTTAGTCTTACACACAATCCAGAATTTACACAGCTGGAATTCTATTGGGCCTATTCGGACTATGAAGATGTGATGATGTTAACCGAGCAAATGGTGGCATTTGTGGCTGGAGAAGTTTGTGATGATACACTAGTATCCTATCAGGGTCACAAATTGGATTTTCAGCCTCCTTGGCGAAGAATATCTTTACGTGAGGCACTAATTGAATATTCAGAGATTGACTATGTGAACTCTAGTGACGATCAGTTAGTCTCGCATTGCAAATCCAGAGAAATACAGATACCATCAAAAGCAACAAGAGGTAAATTAATCGAAATGCTTTTTAGCAAGTGTGTAGAACCGCATTTGATTCAGCCGACCTTTGTTTATGACTATCCTAGAGATATTTCCCCATTAGCTAAATCTAAGGAAAATGACCCGAATACAGTTGAGCGATTTGAGGTATTTGTCGGTGGTCTTGAGTTGTGTAATGCTTTTACCGAATTAAATGATCCTATAGATCAAGAGCAACGATTCGTGGATATGGGTCGGGATCATAATCAGGAGTCTGGTGAGGCGCACCCATTGGATTTAGATTATCTAAAAGCTATGAGTTATGGAATGCCTCCCAACGGAGGATTTGGCATGGGTATAGATCGCTTGGTAATGCTATTGACAGACCAGGCTTCCATTCGTGAGGTTATATTGTTTCCACATCTTCGACCTAAAGAATAAGGATGTTGCTTGCTTAAGTTCATCTTTGTGTCGCTGAGTTGTCTAGTTCATTAATCATCTCTTCAATATAGTTTAAGCCACCTTGCCAGAATTCAGGTTTGGTTATGTCTATACCAGATTCATTGAGGATGTATTCCGGACTTTGAGACCCACCGTAGCTTAATATTCTCAGGTATTGCGGTATAAATTTTGCTCCTTCTTCGCGATATCGTTGATATAGAGCTAATACCAGCAATTGTCCAAAACTATAAGCATAGCAGTAGAAAGGCGAGTAATAAATGTGAGGAATCGAGACCCATTCCCACTGAAACTCCTCACTAATATCGATTGATCCTCCAAATTGTTCTGCTATGTTATCCATATAAGCTTTGTTCAATTCATCAATGCCGGCATGCTCTTGTATCATCTTATGTGCTTGCTGTTCAAAAAGCGTGAAATATGCTTGACGCATTATGGTGGCATAATTGTCATCAAGGGCATTTGCAATTAGGTCTTGACGTACTGCCGCATCTGTATTGTTCTCAAGAAGTCTGTCTATAAGAAGCATTTCGGAGAATGTCGAGGCTGTCTCTGCGAGCGGTAGAGTTGAATGATAGTTGAGTACTGAATGATTGTTGGCTAGCATACTGTGGACCGCATGTCCAAGCTCGTGAGCAAGTGTTGCTACATCACGTACGGAGCTACCATAGTTCAACAGAACGTAGGGTGTAACTTTTGGGATTACACTAGCGCAGAAGGCTCCGCCTCTTTTACCAATACGGTTTTCTGAGTCTATGTGGTTATCTTCAAACACGCGCCTTGCGGATGTTGCCAACTCAGGCGAAAATTGCTCAAAGGTATCTAGTACTAGTTCAACTGATTCGGCATATGGGTATTTTTGTTCCGCACTAGTAAGTGGTGCATAAATGTCGTAACGGCGCAATTGGTCCATGCCAAGCAAACCGGCTTTTATACTGAACCATTTCTGAAATAAGGGAGCGTTTTTCCTGCAAACTTGTAGCAGTATTTCAGTCACTTCATTTGGGATGTTGTTGCGCAGGTTACGGATCGCAATCGGGGTGGAGTAATGACGTAGTTTAATTTGTTCCTCATGCCAATCTTGGACTAGGTGCTTGTAAACTTGAGCGAGAACCATACCGTCTTCGGCATATACCCGGTACAGTTCCTTATATGCTCGTTCTCGCAGTGCCGGGTCTGGTTTGCGCACGTATTCCATAAGAGCATCTCGAGTAAGTTCTTGTTTTTCATTACCATCAATTGTTGCGAGATTAAATTTATATTTGTTGGTCAACATTGCGTATATAGTGATCAGTGCGTTACTGCCATTCATATTTTTTATATTTATGATTTGTTCATCATGCTCTGCAAGCACATGAGGTTTTTCCTTACGCTGTTGGACAAGGTAATATCGTAGGTTGTTGGGGGCGTTAGCAATTAAACGATCAGCTGAGTCCTCTGGTAGAGTTTTCCACCAGAGAGCAAGAAAAAGGACCCGATTTTGGGCCTCGGTGGTAAGCTGTTCTATTTTTCCCTGAAAAGCTAAAGCATCCTGGTTCTGTGTGTCTTCAGAGAACCACAAACTGGCATATGCTCCTAAACGGTTTGCGGCTTCGGTTACACGTTCGGTAAGCTCAAGTGCATGGTTGAAATCGGCTGAACTAATGTCCTCACTAAGCTTATGTCTCATTGCCTCAATTGCAGATATGGATACTTCTAGTTCTGTAGTGATACTCTTTAGTGGTTCGCCTTCTGGCGAAGCGATGATATCACTAAGGTCCCAATTAGTTTGTTTTATTTTTGTGTTAACCATTCAATTTCCCCACATCTTTTAGTTTTGATTGTTCCTGGGAGGTGAAAAACGGATGTTTATTATATCTCCATCTTGCACAATGTATTCTTTGCCTTCCAATCTCCATTTTCCAGCTGCTTTTACTAATGATTCCGACCCTAGTTCCTTAAGATCTGCAAAGGACATTACTTCAGCCCTGATAAAACCAGATTGCATATCACTATGGATAGTGCCTGCTGCTTGCTGTGCATTGGTATTATCTGTGATTGCCCATGCACGTATCTCATTGTTGCCCACAGTGTAAAAGGACTTTAAAGACATCATCTTATAGGCACTCTGAATGATTTTATCGAGTACTGTTTCCGACATGCCGTACTCTTTCATAAAAAATGAAGCGTCATCTTGGTCGAGTTGAGCAATCTCCATTTCTAATTTACTCATTAAAGATATTACCTCTGTTTTTAGTTTTCCATGCCTAATAGTATTAACAGGATATTTTTGTTTTTGTGATTTGTCATCATCATTAAGTACTATCAGCATCGGTTTACTAGTGAGAAACCCAAAGCCAGAGATTAATTTCTGCTGTTGTTTGGTTAACTGTAATGTATCTATACCATACTTGGTTTCAAGGGTATGATGTAATTGCTCAAATAGTTTTTGCTCATACTCAATTTCCGGACGATCTCGTCCACCCCCCTTATTCCATTCACTATTGAGACTTTCCAGTTTACGTTCTACAATTAACATATCATTTATAGCGAACTCATCCAAGAGTATCTTGATGTCTTCTTCTGCATTAATACGCTGCATAGGGTGAGGAATGTTGGGATCATCAAAGTTGCGAACTACATGGATAAATCCATCTACTTGTGACAAAATCGTTAATAGCGACCTAGGAAAAGTTTCTTGATTATTTGTTATGCCTGATATGTCTTGAAAAGTAATCTTCGCGTGAGAGACTTTTGTTGGATTATAATGATTCGATAACCATTCTATTCGTTCATCTGGCACACTGACTATAGCTGTATCTATTTGAGCCTTTCCGTCAACAACTTTCTTTCCAGTTGGATTGTAATCATGTGTTAACGCACTGAAAAGTGTGGTTTTGCCACAATGAGGTAGTCCAATAATACCAAGTTTCATACCAGTATAACTTGACCGTATTACCTCGTTAGCTTAGAATGCTCTGTATGCTTGCCGAAGTGGCGGAATTGGCAGACGCGCGCGACTCAAAATCGCGTACCCTTAGGGTGTGTGGGTTCGATTCCCACCTTCGGCATAGAGTTATTGCAAGAGAAGTAATTTTGTAAATTTGTAATGTATTTTGAGACATATCAATAATTTTATCATGGCATGACCCGTTACGATTACAAATACCAACGTCAGAAACATACTCGTGTATTGCGACCGCAGCGTATGAATAGAGTATCGCGTCCAGCTCTATTAAATCTCTTCATGGGATTATTGATAGGTTCTGGAGCGAGTCTTTACTATGCCTGGCAGATTTCACCAGTGCAATATTTGGATAATGATCCTTATGCGTTAAGAGAAGAATATGCGAATGATTATTTGTTATTGATTGCGCAGAAATATTCTATAGAGAAGGATATTCGCGTGTCTCGTGCCTACCTTACAGATTTAGGTGTAGACCAACCAGGTGAATTTGTGGCTGCGCGAGCGGAGTATATGATTGGTGCAGGACACAGTAGTGCTGATATTACAGCAATGGCCGAGCTCGCAAAAGCACTTGGTGCAGATACTGCCAAAATGAAGTCTTTCCTGTCGTGAAAATAGTTCGTATAAATCTTATACTATTGGGACTTGTTATTGGAGCTGCTATTGGTCTTTTGTTGGGATGGGTGGTATATCCCAGACAACTTAGAATAGCTACACCAAAAGATTTGCACTCAGAGTATAGAGACAAATATGTAGTTATGGTTGCTGCAGCGTATAGTCGAGATGGAGATTTAGAAAGAGCGCGAATAAGATTAGATAAACTAGGCGCAGATAATGTTCTAGATACTACAACTTCACAAGCTCAAAGGTGGGCTGCCGCTGGAAGGTCTGATTTTGACGTATCTGTACTAGCAGAGCTTGCCCTTGCACTCAGTAGTGGTGATTTGGAAACCGAATCTGCTTCAGCTGATATACCCATATCAACAATGCTTCCAAAAGTCACTTCAACAGTGACACCTTATCCTACTGTAGTTGTAGTTAGCCCAGTGCCTACTCTTGCTTTGCTTGATGAGTACATGCTTCTCGACAAGACTGTGATTTGTGATGAGCAAATGGACAAACCGATCATCAAAGTATATGTTATAGATGCTGTTGGTAATCCTGTACCTGGAGTGCAATTGAGGATAGATTGGACGACCGGTAGCGATATGTTTTCGACCGGTTTACATCCAGATATTGGGATTGGTTACGGTGATTTCACAATTGACCCAAAACAAGTTTATACTTTGCAAGTTGGTAATAGTACCAATCCTATATATGGGCTTACGAGCGAACCTTGCCGTCAAGGTGATAGTGATGAATTTGCTGGTTCAATATCTGTTACGTGGCAGCGAGAAGGGTGATTTATTATGGCAATTATTGATATTTCTTTAGGTATTAAACCAGGTTTTCCTGTCTGGCCTGGTCATCCGGTGATTCGATTTACGTCGATACAGCAAATTGGAAAAGATTCCAAAGCTAATGTGACGCAAATTGAATTGGGTGCTCACTCTGGTACTCATTTGGATGCACCACTTCATTTTTTGAAAGATGGATTCGATGTGACAGCTATTGATCTTGAGATACTTGTTGGTTCAGCTTTGTTAATTGATGTTGCCAATGCTGAGGTTATAGATGCGGATTTGTTGGATACACTGTCAATACCTAAAGGTACGGAAAGATTGCTTATTAAGACTACTAACTCACAATTATGGTCTGAAAACGAAATTGTTTTTCACAAAGATTTTGTCGCTATAGAAGATTCAGGCGCTAGGTGGATTGTGGAACATGGGATTCGATTAGTAGGTGTTGACTACCTATCAGTTGCTCCTTATGGTAATACTGGACCCACTCATTACACATTGCTCCGAGCAGGTATAGTGCCAGTCGAAGGGTTGAATTTTGACGGTGTGCAGGAGGGTAGATATCATCTGATATGTCTTCCTATCAAGCTTGAAGGATGCGAGGGTGCTCCTGCTCGAGCGGTACTAATTGATGTTGATAAATGATTTATTGGCACTTGATATTGTGCTAGGACTTCGAGTCTGATTTTATATGACAAAAAAAATAAAAGTGGCATTGCTTTCGAAAGCATGTGTAACACGGGTATACAGAAGTAAATTAGATGAGATTGTCAAGCAGTCTGATGTTGATCTTACTGTAATAGTGCCACCTGAGTGGAGAGATGAGCGAGGCACATTACCATTTGAGGTCACTGAGAATGCTGGGTATGATATTCGAGTTGAACCCATAGCATTTAATGGTAGTTATCATTGTCATTTCTATCCCGGATTACGTCGAAGACTCTATGAAATTGATCCTGATGTTCTACATATTGATGAAGAACCATACAATTTTGCCACCGGGCATGCAATGTGGGTTGCAAGGGGACATAGATGTAAAACCCTCTTTTTTTCGTGGCAGAATATTAATAAGCACTATCCGTGGCCATTTAGTGCAATTGAATCAAGTGTGATGCGTAAGGTTGATGCAGCTATCTTCGGTAGTATAAGCTCATTAAAGGTGTTCGAAGATAAAGGTTATCGAGGCATTTCAGAGGTGATACCACAATTTGGTGTTGATACAGAAGTGTATCGCATGCCGACTAATGCAGAACATAATGGGAGTAGTTTGAACATAGGATATATCGGAAGACTTGTCTATGAAAAAGGAGTTGATTTACTGATACATGTTATGACTAGAATGCCAAAAGATGTGCGCCTAAATGTGTATGGTTCTGGTCCCGAATTGTCCGCCTTGCGAGAGTTAATTGATAGTTTGCAAATACAAGACAGAGTCTTAATTGCGCCATGGATGGAGTCTGACAAGATACCGTCATTACTGCATACATTTGATGTGTTAGTGTTACCTTCTAGAACCACTGCAGGATGGAAGGAACAATTTGGAAGAGTACTGATAGAGGCTATGGCTAGTGGAGTGCCAGTTATAGGTTCTAGTTGTGGTGAAATTCCGCATGTTATTGGTGATGCTGGGTTTGTGTTTGAAGAGAACGATTCTTTTGCTTTGGCAGAAGCACTGATGCGATTATACTCCGATATTTCTCTACGCAGCCAATTAGCACAGAAAGGTCGTAAACGCGTGCTTACCCATTTTACACAAGCTAGTGTCGCCTCAAGAACAGCCAAGCTCTACAAAAGCTTGGCTCATAATTCTTAAATGATATAATGTAGCCTTCAATGTCACAGTACCAAACTAGAACACACAAAATTGGACTGAATGCTTTATTGCTCGGCTCGGGCACTAAGGGTACATACCGGCAAGCAGGTATTCATAACTATATTGATGGCCTACTTTCACAGTTTAAAAACCAAGACCAACAGTTCTTGTATAAAGCATTTGTCTGTTTAGATAATGTAAACAAGTATCATGAATTAGTCGCTCATCAAGTACCAAATGTTGTGAACAAATCACCGATTACTCGAATTTTGTGGGAGCAGTTTGTGTTACCTACAATAGTCATGCGTAATCGTTTGGATTTATTACATGGCATGGCATTTGTGACACCGATATTGAGTGTTATTCCAACAATTGTCACAGTTTATGATCTTTCATTTCTTAGATTTCCTAGACGTATAAATCGGACAAATCGTCTATATCTATCATTATTCACTAGGATTTCATGTGTCAAGGCGCGTCGTATCATTGCAATATCTGAACATACCAAGCAAGATGTAGTCAGTCTTTTGGGAGTCAAAAAAAACAAGGTGGATGTGATCTATCCTGGTCTTCATGGAAATTTTAAACGTGCTTCGGAAAAATCGGTGGCTAAATTTAGAGAGCGTAGAGGACTACCTGAAAGATTCATCTTGTACCTAGGTACCATTGAGCCCAGAAAAAACTTGTCGGTCTTAATTCATGCTTACAATAAAATTCAACCGACAAATGTCAAGCTTATATGTGTTGGTGACAAAGGTTGGTTGTATAAGGAAGTATTTCAAATTGTTGAAGAGCTACATCTTGGTCGAGATGTCATGTTCCCGGGCTTTGTACCGCAAGATGAATTGACATTGTGGTATTCTGCTTGCAGTGTGTTTGTGTATCCATCCGCTTATGAGGGGTTTGGTTTACCAGTGTTGGAGGCGATGGCTTGTGGTGCTATTACTATAACCTCCGATGCAGCATCTTTGCCTGAGGTGGCTGGTAAAGCATCTGTACTGATTCCTCCTGATGATGTTGACATATTGGCAGATTGTATAGATGATGTTCTCAACACTAAAGGAAAATATGTTGAACTATGTAATGTGGGTCCCAAGCAGGCTGCTAGATTTAGTTGGAAAACTGCTGGCAGATTAACTGAGCGTAGTTATGCACGCGCTTTAGGTTTGACCGATATGCAACAATCAATTGATTCCAAATGATTATGAAGCAAATTAACTTGAAATCCCGTTGGGTGTGGATGCTGGTTGATCTACTATTAATTTATCTGGCATCATATTTAGCTTGGTTCATTCGTTATGAACTTCGGTGGTTCCGTAATGTGGAAACAGGATTTTATAGTGATTTACAGGCCTATTCTGCACTGTTTGTGGGATTGTCAATTGTCTTATTGCTTACTTTCAATGCCAATCAGGTTTACAACATCGGTAGGAGTACTTCTTGGGTAGATGAAGTATATCGTATTGCTAATGGTGTTTTTGTAGGCACCATATTTGTAATGGCAGCAACGTTTGGCCTAAGGCCTTTGGCCTTTTCGCGTTTACTGTTTTTATATGATGCCGTTCTTATTATTAGTTTTCTCGGTCTCATACGTGGATTAAGGCGTTTTGTAGAATCTAGACTCAGAGCAAGAGGGATTAACGTAACGAACTTGTTGATAGTCGGTGCTGGCGATATTGGTCGAGCTGTCATGCGTGCAGTTTTTGCACAACCTTATTTGGGTTATAGAGTAGTTGGATTTGTGGATAATGACTCGGTTCTTGGTGTTACTGATATAGGACGTTTTAAGGCGCTAGGGTCTTTATCTCAATTGGATAATATTTTGGAATCAAAGGAGATTCATGAGGTTATCGTTACTCTGCCTTGGAGTGATCAACAGGAAATATCTCAATTGGTTAGTTCCTGTGAGAGAAGGGGAGTGCGTGCTCGTGTAGTACCGGACATGTTTCAACTCAACTTAAGTAGGGTTAGTGTTGAAGACTTAGGAGGTATACCTTTAATCGGATTGAAAGTGACACGTTTCACCGAATCGGGTATGCTTGCAAAACGTATGTTGGACGTTTTGGTCAGTTTATCCATATTACCATTCGTGATGCCTCTTTTTCTGCTGATTGCGTTATTGGTGCGGCTTGAATCCGCTGGACCAATATTTTTTACTCAAATTCGTGTAGGACGGTTTGGTAAGACTTTTAAAATATACAAATTTCGTTCCATGTCCGTTGATGCTGAAAGTCAGCAGCATGAACTTTCGCAACTAAATCAAGCCGCTGCACCTTTATTTAAGATACCTGAGGATCCCCGTTTAACTTGGATGGGAAGATGGCTTCGTAAATCGAGCCTTGATGAATTACCGCAACTTATTAATGTATTGCAAGGAGATATGAGTATTGTAGGACCACGTCCTGGACTTCCAAAGGAAGTTGACCAATACAAGCATTGGCACCGTCAGAGACTAGACGTGTTACCAGGAATTACAGGATTGTGGCAAGTTTCTGGGCGTAGTGATATAGCTTTCGATGAAATGTGTTTGTTGGATATTTACTATATAGAAAATTGGTCATTGCCTTTAGATGTTATTTTGATTTTGCGTACGATCCCGAAAGTTTTTCTGGGGAGAGGTGCATATTAGACGTTACCATTGTCTCAAACTTGGAATAGTCATAGTGAGTTTTGTTGGTTAGCATAGGTTGTGTTCCGCAAAAGTAATGCTAGTCCAACTATAGTTAATCCAGCAACAATTAATCCAATGTGAACAGATAAGGGATTATATTCCCATACAATTGTCCATGTCCCTTTTGGAAGAGATACTGCTCGTAGCAAACCGAAGGCGCGCAAATTTTCAATTGCGTTTCCATTAGCACTTACCGTCCATCCAGGGTAATCAATTTCGCTAAGTACAATTATGCCTGGGGCACTCAAATTTACTTCTACTTCAGTATAGTGGTTATTGTACTTAACTAAAACTGCACTTTCATTATCTGTGGCAAATTCCGGCTTTGGATATGGGGATTTTTCTAGTACAGCTGTCTGGTATGGATCAAGCCATTCCATTGATGAGGTGACATGAAATGCCTCATCTTGATTAGCGACAATTTTAATGTCGTGCAAGATCCATACGGGCTTGCCACTCAAATTTAGTTGGTAGATATTAGGCTGCGTTATGCTACCAACTAAATTTAGGCCAGGGTAATCTATATTGCGTTGGGTTATAACGTAGCGCACATTCAGTAGCTGCCACCATCGAACTTCTGGTACTTTACTTAGGAATTGGTGATAATGAGCTAAAGAAAGCGGTCCACTACCCGTTACATCGCGTATATGAAATATTTTTCCAGCATTGCCTCCACTTGGTAACAGTGCTTCGCTGCTAATTCGCCAGTAACCTGACTGAGATTTAACATATTGCACCACCGGTGTCATATTATAGAAGCCCTCTGTAGGCGGTTTTTGTAATATGACACCGTAATTTGCATTGAATAGGTCAGTGGTGACAATTATTATAGATATCGGTAAAAACCATTTTGGGATCCAAGTTTTTCGTATTAATTGTTTATATCCATAACCTGCTAATATGATCAATGCAAAACAAACCAAGAAAGCAGCGCGTTCTTGTCCACGAAACAATGCTGCACTAGGTGCCAAGTAATATATAAATGGATAGATAAAGCTGTGACGTCCTAATGCCCACAATAGCGAAAATATGAATATGATCCCCCAGTACCATGTTACCATTCGTCGTTGACATAATCCTATCAATGCTAGTAGAAGTGGGAAAATGCCTATGTAAAGTGGTGACCATTCTTCAGTGTTGGGACGTACAAGTCCAACCAATGCATTAGTACTAAATCCTCCAGACACTTCGTGGTAAGAAAGTTCCATACGATTTGATTCTAATGCCAACTGAGCACTGGGTAACCATTGGGGTGCACTTAATCCTAGTGATACTATGATAATTACCGATATAACCGTACATGCAAACCATATTTCTTTCCAGCTTGCGGAACTACGCATTAGAACATATGTTATTATCACAAAAATGCAGTACAAAGTAGTTTGTGGATGTCCCGCAAGAATACTTATCCCCATTGTAACTCCTGAAATGGCAGCAAACTTAAGCGAGCGATTTGTTACTGATATTTCAGCTAACCATAGTCCGGCAGGCAACCATGTAGCAGCTTCTAAGATAGGAGTTTGCAGCATAGGGTATGATGTTAGAAATCCACTTAATCCATAAGCGGTTCCTGACAACATCGCTGCGCTTATACTGTTAGTTAGGTGTTTAACTAATAAGAATGTGAATAAGGCGCTTAATCCCAGATGGAAAACTGCTTCAATTTCTAATGCTAAGAATCGTAAAGTATCAGGCACTAAAGCGAGCCATAATCCTAAAGGATAGAAAGTTGCATGTTGACTTTCTCCAATAGATGGATATCCTCCGAATGTGTATGGATCCCACACAGGTAGGCGCCCGCTACGTATTTCTTCTGCTGCAAAAGAACGAAATGGATAGTGTTGTTCAGTAAAATCACCCTGAGTGAAGACAAGTCTGTGATCACTATTTGGCCACCATATTTGCCAAAACAGAAGAAATGGTAATGTAAAAAGTATTATGCCTGCAAAGACTGACTTGTTTGACTCAAAATAGCGCATCAATATATTATAGTACTAGTAAATTTATTGAGTTGGTTTTCTGATATTATGAAGCGTTTTTTGTAGTTTTCTTGGCTTATGGGTTGTATGTTACTTCATAGAAAAGATGATTAAAATGGTCATAAGATGACAATAGACATATGTGTAGATATGTCTCATATGTAATTTGTGAGTCTCAAAGTTGTAACCCATATGATTAACTGCGCTACCAATGTAATTGTCAGTAAAAGATGTACGACAAATCTTTCATCTTTGTTCCGCAGTAGTACAAGTCCAATGATTGTGTTGATCAACCATATTAATGACCCTATCATTGGTAAATTAAATAGGTTATGTGGAGAGCCATATCTCATTGTGTTTCCTTCGTAAATCAAATTTAATTGGGTAGGGTTCGGAAGAGTTGGGACTGAACGAGTAATAAATGAAAATAACAGAAGTATCGACAGGAGTGATATTCCAAGCAGGATAAGTGCTGGACCGTGATTTCTCCAAGGAGCAATCTTGTCTGAAGTTTCCATATGGCTTTCTATTGGTACTAGTAATGTACTGTTAAATGTATTCCAACCATTCTTTTGATCGCTTGCCAAGCCCATTGACTGTATCAAAAAATGTTCGCTGTATTTTTTTAGTTATTGGACCAGGTTTGCCTAGACCTATAGTGCGGTGGTCGACTGCTCTTACAGGAGTGACTTCAGCTGCAGTTCCGCAGACAAATAGCTCATCAGCAACATATAATTGATCACGTGATATGAGGTTTTCAGTAACGTTATATCCCGAGTCCTTGGCAATGGTGATTAATGAATTTCGTGTGATCCCTTCTAGAATAGTTGCTCTAGGTGGAGTTTCTATATTCTGATCATTAACGATGAATAAGTTTTCGCCAGAACACTCCGACACGTATCCATTAGGATCAAGCATAATGGCCTCATCATATCCTGATCTCAATGCCAAAGTTTTGGCCAAAACGGAATTCACGTAGTTGCCAGATATTTTTGCTTTTGTCATACTTACATTGATATGATGACGTGTAAATGATGAAACCATCATATGTACTCCGCTTTCAAGTGCTTTGTCTCCCAAATAGGTTCCCCATTCCCAAGCAGCAATACCGATTTTTGCTGCTGATGTATCTAAATCGAGACCTAAAGGACCATCAAGGTAAATTAGTGGTCTAATATAACAACCCTTGAAACTATTAGCCTCGATAGTTTCAAAAGTTGCCTGGCATAAATCGTCTATACTGTAAGAAAATTCACTTATGCCCAATATGAGAGCAGAATCTAGAAGACGCTGAAGATGTTCTCGCAATCGGAACACCGCTGCTCCTTCTGGAGTCTCATAACAGCGTATACCTTCAAATGCTCCGAGCCCATAATGCATAGTTGGGCTGAGAAAGTGAATTTTTGCTTCTTCAAATGGCACAATCTTGCCATTCATCCAAATATAATCTGCTTTCATCATGAAACTCCTGTATCTATAACTTCATTTATAATCGAGTCATTCCGTGTATCATTATACAACTAGAGATTGTGAATCCCAAATCAATTGCAAGATAATTTAGTAAACAAAGTAGCCCGTACATGTACGGGCTACAGTAGAGAGATATTGTTTTGTTTCTAATATTCGCGGATTTTATGCTTCTGTAAATTCACCCTCAACTACATCTTCATCATCAGGCTTTCCATTGTCGGCAGAATTAACAGGTTCTGAATTGTTTTGAGCACTGGCTGCTGCTTGCTGACTTAGTGCATGGGAAGCTTGTTGCAAGCTCTGTGTTAGCTCTTGGATTTTTGCCACATCATCGTCCTGCATGTTCTCACGAAGTTCATGGATTTGTGTTTCAATTGAAGTTCGTTCATCAGTATTTAGGTTGTCGCCTAATTCTTCTAAGACTTTTTCTGTAGTATAAGCTACACTATCGGCCTCGTTGCGGGCTTCGACCAGCTCTTTACGCTTGCGATCCTCAGCTTCATTTTGACGGGCATTGTTGACCATATTTTCTATTTCAGAGTCATCAAGGTTTGTGCTAGCTGTTATTGTTATTTGTTGCTTAGAGCCAGTAGCTTTATCCTGTGCTGTTACACTAAGAATTCCATTTGCATCGATATCAAAAGTTACCTCAATTTGTGGCATTCCTCTGGGAGCAGCTGGTATTCCTTCTAGCCGGAATCTTCCTAAACTCATGTTGTCCGAGGCCATTGATCTTTCGCCTTGTAGTACATGTATATCGACGGCTGTTTGGTTATCAGCAGCAGTAGAAAACACTTCTGTTTTCTTGACTGGAACGGTAGTATTACGCTCAATCAGGGGAGTCATTACCTCTCCCAGTGTTTCCAATCCAAGTGTCAATGGTGTGACGTCTAGCAATAGCACATCTTTGACTTCTCCACCCAATACTCCCCCTTGGATAGCTGCTCCTATTGCAACAACTTCGTCAGGGTTTACACCTTTATGTGGTGACTTGCCAGTTAATTGCTGAACAAGGTCTTGTACCATAGGCATTCGTGTTGAACCACCAACAAGTACTACTTGATCTATATCTGATGCCGATGCACCAGCATCTTTAAGTGCGCTCTCGAATGGTCCACGTAAACGTTCTACTAATTTCTGAGTGAGTTGTTCAAATTCGCTACGTCCTAGGTTGATTTGTAGATGTTTTGGTCCTTCAGCATCTGCAGTAATGAAAGGCAAATTTATTTCAGTTTGTTTCATGGAACTAAGTTCAATCTTAGCTTTTTCTGCTGCTTCTCTCAATCTTTGCAACGCTTGACGGTCATTACGCAGGTCAATACCCTGATCTTTTTTGAATTCATCTGCTGCCCAATCAAGGATAGCTTGATCCCAGTCATCACCACCTAAATGTGTATCTCCATTAGTTGCTTCCACTTCAACCACACCTTCTGCTACTTCTAGAATTGATACATCAAAGGTTCCTCCACCAAGATCAAATACAAGAATTTTCTCGTTAGTATTTGATTCGAGACCGTAGGCTAAAGCAGCAGCCGTAGGTTCGTTAATAATGCGCATTACTTCCAATCCAGCAATTTTACCGGCGTCTTTAGTGGCTTGTCTTTGACTATCACTAAAATATGCAGGTACGGTTATCACAGCTTGTGTAATTGGAGTTCCTAAATAGCTCTCAGCATCGGATTTTAGTTTGGCTAGGATCATTCCAGATATTTCTTGTGGAGTATATGTTTTGTCTGTTTGCGGTATTTTTACTCTAGCATCTTCTTTGGATCCAGCAACGATTTCATATGGAACCATACCACTCTCTGTTGTCACTTGGTCGGCCCTGAGACCCATAAGTCGTTTGATTGAATATATGGTGTTCTGTGGATTAGTTACTGATTGTCGCTTTGCAGTTTGACCCACCAAACGTTCACCATTTTTGTTGAATGCTACTACTGACGGCATGGTTCTAGTGCCTTCACTAGTACTAATTACTACAGGGTCACCTCCCTCCATTACCGCTATGACAGAGTTGGTAGTACCTAAATCAATTCCAATTATCTTCGACATTTCAATCCCCTCCAGAGATACTTATAGTAATCACAATATGTTTACGTGCGATAACACTATATATCTTAAGTTATAGATGTTTGAGAAACATTAGAGGTGTATAAGGATTTTATCAACATATTGCAGTAACACACATCAGCAATATAAGAGTTTTTCGGTTATACTAAATTATTGTGTCTCGGAATTATCCAAAATACTCTATCGTAGCACCTGTCTTTAACGAAGAAGAAACACTGCCTGAGTTCTACAGGCGTATTTATGCAGTTGTTCAAGAATTGGATAGTGAAGCTGAATTGTTATTGATAGATGATGGCAGCACTGATAATTCTTTAGATCTGATGCAAGAACTTCAGTCCCAAGTGTCATTTGTGAGAATCATTAGTTTTTCCCGTAACTTCGGTCATCAGGTTGCTATCACAGCTGGTATAGACTACGCCAAAGGTGACGCGGTTATAGTCATAGACTCTGATTTACAAGATCCTCCTGAGGTGATTCATGAATTAATATCCAAATGGAAAGCAGGTGCTGAGTTGGTTTTAGCAGTACGTTCTGCTCGTAGAGGGGAGAGCTGGTTCAAGCGTGCTACTGCCTCATTTTTCTATCGATTAATTGACAGGCTAACCAATTTGCATATACCAAAGGATAGTGGTGACTTTAGACTGATGGATCGTAAGGTAGTGCAAGCTCTACGGAAAGTTAGAGAGCAACATCGGTTTATGAGAGGCCTTTCGGTGTGGGTCGGATTCAAGCGGGATGAAGTCGTATATGTGCGTGATGAGAGATTTGCCGGTCGCAGTAAGTATCCCCTGAGTCGTATGCTTAGTTTCGCCACTGATGGTATAACCAGTTTTTCTCATGTGCCTATGCAGCTTGCAATGACGTTGGGTTTTTTATTTGCTGGAATTGCATTGCTTGGTATTCCCGCAATCATAGCACTACGTTTTTCTGGGAGCAGGGAATTTTTCGGTCAAGCGACAACATTGGTTAGCGTATTGTTGTTGGGTGGAGTTCAACTAATATGCTTGGGTATTATTGGTGAATATTTGGGACGCATCTATAACGAAGTTAGGCGGCGACCACTATATTTGATATCAGGCAAATGGGGGTTTGATAGAGATGACGAGAAGTCATCAGAATAATTTGTCTCAGTTCAGAAAGTGATTATGGGCAATGTTATTCGTTTGCTCCATTTTGCAGATGTGCATGTGGGTATGGAAAATTATGGTCGGCTCGACTTGGATACTGGTACTTCCACACGAGTTCGCGATTTTCTAGACCGTATGGATGAGGTGATTGAGTACGGAATAAATAATAAAGCAGATATTGCAATATTTGCTGGTGATGCATTCAAAACTAGAGATCCAAATCCCACTCAACAGCGCGAATTTGCAAAACGACTTAAATTTTTATCTGATCATATGCCATTGCTGCTTTTGGTAGGTAATCATGATCTGCCGGGCATGGCTTCGAAGGCAAGTAGTGTTGACATTTTCCAAGCTCTGGATGTTCCAAATGTTATTGTTGGGAATGCGCCTGAAGCTAGGGTAGTGGATACTAGAAGCGGACCTGTTTTCCTAGCTTGGATGCCGTATCCTATGCGTAACAGGTTGCTTGCTAAGGACCAGCATCAAGGAAAATCATTGCATGATCTGGATTTGGCACTCCAGACTTCTGTAGTTACAATTATTCAAGATTTAGCTAGTCAAGCTATGGATTATGATATGCCCCGTGTGCTTAGTAGTCACTTATCGGTATCTGAGGCCAAACTTGGGTCAGAACGTATAGTAATGCTTGGTAAGGACGTGTCTATAGGTAAATCTGTTCTTAATGATCCAGTTTGGGATTATGTAGCTCTAGGACATATTCACAAACATCAGGATGTGAATTCAGGTTTATATCCAGGCATTGTCTATTCAGGGAGTTTGGAGAGAATAGATTTTGGAGAAGAAAAAGACCCTAAAGGATTTTGTTGGGTAGAGCTTGAGCGCGAAAAAACTGTATGGGAGTTTGTAAAAGTCGATGCTCGCCCATTTTTGACTATTAGAGTGGATGTCCGTGACTATGAAGAACCTACCACTGTTGTACTCAGTTCCATATCAGCACATGATGTAAGTGGTGCAGTGATTCGTCTCATAATACATGTTAAGTCACAAAACATGCAGTTGCTGAGAGATAATGATATCGCTGAGGCTTTGTCAGATGCACATAGTTATACTATCAATAAGGATGTGGAGCACGAATCTAGGACACGTATAGGGGGGGTGGCTGCTGAGACATTATCCGCCGAGGAGCTTCTTGAGCGTTATTTAGTTGACAAAGGATCTACGCCTGAGCGCATAAAAACTCTTTTGAAGACAGCAAACAATATTTTCCAAAATGACAGTAAATCATAACCAATCCTGTATTTATCTAAAAAATTAATATCTGGTAGTGACGCTGTAACACTATCAAATTATCTCTGGTTACATGTAATAAAAACTCAAAACTTGACATAAGTTGTGGAGATACTGTATATTAGTCAATAGTCGGTTGCGGTCAATACACTGCGTTAGTTCACCGGCGATGCATCAGATAGGCCCGAAAAAATTATATATCTGCCGACCTAGTAGGTTTCCTCAGAAGTCCGGGGTTTAGTCATCGCTTGTGACGGGAGTTGCCAAGAAATAACTAATAAATGTAAAGCAATAAATCGACGGTATAACACATTGTCCTGTTAGTCATAAAGGTCATGATCATCCGTAATGGATGAAAGGATATTGACATGATAAATTTTGTTTTAAGTTGGAAAAGTAACGTTAATATGCAGACAGCAGGTTCACCTGGCGGTCCTCCACCGGGCGAAGGCGGTCCTCCACCGGGCGAAGGCGGTCCTCCACCGGGCGAAGGCGGTTCTCCACCGGGCGAAGGCGGTCCTCCACCGGGCGAAGGCGGTCC
>MDTE01117271.1_pt1 | contig 51722 bp, 37 predicted proteins | sample 811231 | NCBI WGS metagenome assembly MDTE01 (sample SAMN05326651, study PRJNA326480) | marine metagenome | isolation source: seawater | place: Indian Ocean: Red Sea | collected 2010 | reverse complement strand
TCGTCTCGTCGACGCTCGGCGTCGGACGACATGACGACGCGCGAGCGAGTGTCGAGACGAATCGATCAAACACACATTTTTCGCCATTCTTTTTCATGATAAATTCTCTTCTAAAACGTCAAGTCTAGCAATGCACGCGCGATTGAAGAACCGATGGATGAATGTTGATAAATTAACCCATCTTGTTCTCGTCGCGCGCGCCGCCGACGCCTTCGCTACCCGAGGCGGAGACGGAGATGTCGACGGACGGGCGGAGCTCGCAGCACTTGGCGATGGCGATGTGCGCCGGGTTGTTCAAAAACTTGGACTCAATCTCGGCGTCGACGCCAGCCTTGGCGTCGTACGCGGTGTAGGCTTGTTGGTCGAGGATGTAATCGTATCGCGGCGCCCACTTGCGCGCGCCGAGACGAGCGGTGAAGGAGCAGTTGTCAACCATGAAGGCGACGCCTCGCGCGTGCATGTACGGGTTGAGCGAGTCGACGGCTTCGATGACGGACTCGTTGCACACTTCAGAGTAGGAGTGACCCTTCTCGCGGAGAGTGTCGATTTGGGACATCATGCACGCGCAGTACACACCGGCGGTGAACGGGTTGAGCGGGATCTCGCTGTCGACGCGCTCGGCGCGAACCTTGGTGCCGACTTGCCACATGTGCGTGCCGTCAATCTTACCCATCGGGAACTCGGCGAAACGATCGCCAGCCATGATGACGGATCGGATTTCGTTCGTGGATTGAACTTCCTCGTAGCACTCGTAGTGAATGTCCTTGGTCGGCTTGTACGCCGCGGAGAAGGCTTCCATGAAGGTCTTCTTGTCCTCGACGGCTTCGTAGACAGCCTTGATGCCCTTGGTGGAGATGATCTTCGTGATCGGACCGGTGATGCACTCGACGGTGTTCTTGAAGGCGTCTTCGTCGGACATGCCGGCTCGAGTGTATCGGCGGAACAAAGATTCGACGATACCGTGGACGCCACCGAGCAAGATGCCGCGCTCACCGTAAATGTCGGAGCGGTATTCCATCTCGAGAGTGGTGGCGAACGTAAACGGGGAACCGACGGCGATGGACCAGCCGAGGGCAATGTCCGTGGCGTTACCGGTCGCGTCTTGGTGCACGGCGAAAGAGGCGTTGATACCGGCGCCGTTCGTCGTCTTCCCTTGTTCGTACAAACGACGGACAGACGGACCCATACCCTTCGGGGCGACGAGCACGACGTTGATGTCGTCTCTAAACTTGGCCCCTTCAGAGTTCATGACACCGAGCAAGAAACCGTGCGACAAACCGAGCGTCGAACCCGGCTTCATCGCCGCCAAAATTCGCGGGTACATCTTCGCCTGCGCCGCGTCAGAGATCAAAAGCATGACCAAATCAGACTTGGCGATGACGTCAAACGTCTCCCCGAGCGTCCCATCCGCCTCGTTGAAACCAGCCGCGCGCGCCTCCTCGTTCGACGTCGAGTCCGGTCGCAGACCGACGCACACCTTGACATCATCCATACCGCACTCGGCGAGAGAATCACGAAAGTTTTGCCCCTGCGCCGGCGCTTGCGAGCCCCATCCGATGACACCGATCGTCTTGACACCCTTGAGCGCCTCGGGAAGCTTGGCGAACAGATGTCGACCACCGCGCACGATGTACTCCTGTTCACCGGCGACGTCGACGATTTCCTTTTCGAAAATTTTCGTGTTGATGTCGAGCGTCGGCGCGGTGGCCGCGCATCGCGTCGCGCGCGACGCCGCGCGGGCGAATCCCCGACCGCGGGTCGCCGCCGCCGGGCTCGCGCGCGAGAGGGTTCGCGGCGTCATCGTCGTCGCCGTCGTGGACATGGTGTCGCGCTCGAAGAGACCGTCGAGGAGGAGGGGACGCGTGCGTGGAAATTCGGGTCGTGCGTGACGACTTCGGGAAGCGTCGCGCGCGAGTGTGCGGTCGCGCGCGCCACCGCGAGGGGCGGTCGATCGGGCGCGCGATGGGATTACGCGCTTTTCGCGCGGATGGGGGGTGGGTTTGAGTCATGACTCGTGGATTGGTGGCTGGCATCTTATCCCAACCCTCGATGGATGGCGACCGACCGAAAGCCAGAGAGAGAGCAAAGATTGATGAAATTCTCTGTTGTTACACATCGATCTCGGCGATCTCGACGAACGAGCCTCGACCGATTCGAAAGATTCGTCGACGCGTTCGGCCGAGCGAGCGAGTGAGGACGTCTCACAGACGATCGTCGACGTGATCTCGAAGAATGTTTTTAAGATTATTCACCGACGCGCTCGGACACAAATCCTCGAGCGAAACGTCCGCGTTCCCACCGCCCAAAGGCACGCGCACGACGCCTAAAACGTCGCGAATCAACGCATCGTCCACCGTGTTTCCGTTCGCCGCGAGTTTCACGGCGAAAACCTTGGCCAAACCGTCGTGGAATTTCATGTCCCGGAGATAGAGACGCCACGCGCCGACTTGGACGTAGACGTCGCGTCCGACGGCGTCGGCGAGTCGAGAGAATCCCGGGGAGTCGCGTCCACCGGCGACGGTGTCGGCGAGATCGAAGAATGATTCGACGAAGACGTTCCCGGCGTCGTCGGCGCTCGTCGCGCGCGTCGTCGGGTTCGATCGATCGCGATGACTCTCGGGGTGGTGATTATGCACGCGTCGACGTTCGCTCTTGAATCGTTGAAACGCCGCGCGTTGACGCGCGTTCGCGTCTCTCGCGCGCGAGATTGAGGTGGCGAGAGATGTTTCGCACGTCGATCGCATGTTGGCGCGCGCGCGCGTCGGCGAGTGGCGCGCAAAGGTGGATGAATGACGACGACCCTGGCGCGGTGCCGAGGGGCGCGCGTCTCGACAGACGTCGACGCGCGCGCGAAAATGTTCGGTAAGAGGGCGCGAACGCCGGATGAGCTCGTGACCAAGTGTCTCGCGGCGTTGGAGCGGTTTCGCGTCGATCGCTCGAGCGTCAAGGACGTCGAGAGCGCGACCAAGTACCTCGGGGAGATGCGCGCGCTGTTGTTGAGCGAAGGGGACGGCGCCAAGGGTGGGGTGGAGACGCTGGTGCGTCGAGCGAATGCGTGTGGACTTCCAGCGCAGCTGATCGCGCATCTGCCGCATCTGCCGTTCGAGACGCGGAAGGACGCGGCGACGGTTTTCAACTGCATCGTTCGCACGCCCGTCGGCGGCGAGTACGAGACGGTGGAGGATTTGAGCGAAAACGCGGAGGGTTTGGACATCATCGCGCGAGGTTATGAAAATCCAGACGTCGCGTTGACGTTTGGGGCGATTTTGCGGGACATGTGTCGGAACGAGACGCTGTTGAGGAAGATTTTGTACGGGGAGAGCTTTTGGAAGTTGTTTGAATACATGCAGCTGCAAACGTTTGAAATCGCGAGCGACGCGATGGCGACGTTTCGAGAGGCGCTGATGAGACACAAAGAGCTGACTGTGGACTTTTTACAAGCAAACTACGAGCGGTTCTTTAAGACGTACAACTCAGAATTGCTCCAAAAGGGAAACTACGTGACGCGTCGTCAATCTCTTAAACTTTTGGGAGAGATTTTGCTCGACAGCGTGCACGTCAACGTCATGCTTAAGTACGTCGCAGACGTTGAAAACTTGTGCTTGATGATGAATTTGTTGAGGGACGAGTCCAACTCTATTCAGTTCGAGGCGTTTCACATTTTCAAGGTTTTCGTCGCCAATCCAGATAAACCGGCATCGGTGGCGATGATTTTGTCAAAGAACAAGGCGAAGCTCATCACGTACTTGAACGATTTCCAAACCACGCGCGAGGATGAATCGTTCCAGAGCGAGCGCACGATGCTCTTAGAGCTGTTGACAGCCCTGCCCGATCCAGAAGCATAGAACTAGTTTTGTAAAATATGTATCTCGTGCAAACGACGAGACGACGACACCCGACGTAGACGACACAATTCGACGCGACAACCATGGATGCGTCGAATGCAAATCTGCACAACATAGAAAAACGCATTGGCGCGCTCGAACGCGCGGAGCACCCCGCGGAGAAAACCAAGGTCGCGAACATGGCCCCGCTCGGTCTCTGGGCTTTCTCGCTCACGACGGCGATGCTACAGATGAAAAACCTTAGCGTCGGAATTCCGAGTGATAACGAGGGAGTAGTCATCGGCTTTGCGTTGGGATTCGGTGGTTTGGTACAACTTCTCGCCGGACTCTTCAGCGCCGCGCGTTCTCAGAGTTTCGCCGCAACCGCGTTCTCGAGTTACGGCGCCTTTTGGCTGAGCTACGCGGGGTTTCACATTTTTACCGACGCCACGGGAACGCCGAGAAATCGCACCGCAGAAGCGGCGATGCTATTCATGTGGGCACTCCTTACGTTTGTCCTCTTCGCATCGAGCTTTAACACCAACGTGGCGATATCGTCACTATTTTTCACGCTCGGATGCTTGTTCACCTTGCTCGGCGTGGAAAAGTGCACCGACAGCGACGCCGTGCGGTTCGTCTCAGCCATCTTCGGCGTGGGCGTGTGCGTCATCGCATTTTGGGCCGGCGCGGGCGAACTCATGAATGAACAATACAATCGAACTTGCATTCCTCTCGGGGTGTTCGAGCACGCGCACGAGGAGCTTGATAGATCGTTCAACGAACCTCGCGCGCCGCGAGTCCGCGTGATTCCGAGGTGACGCTCGAGGTGACGCTACCTCTGTACCATCGGAGGCGCGTCGTCCTCCGTGCGGTGATACGTCACCACGGCGCAGTCACCGCGATCTCTGTGTGTCTTTTTGTTTACGATTTTCTTTGGTTTCAGATGCCAATTTAGTTTAGGCATTGTGATCAAAAGCTTACCGGTGGCTTTGGAGCGTTCGGCGACGCTCGAATCCGGGGTCACTTCGTGCGATAGTTTCAACTGGAGCAATTCGCCTTTGATTTTGACTCGCACGAGTTTTGGATGAATATCGACGTTGACGAGCGAGGTATCGATGAACGTTCCGACGTGGACTTCCAACTGAATCGCGGTTTCGTCGTCGGATTCGGTGAGGGTGAACTTGAAATCGCCTTGATTCTTTTGTTTTACGTCGGCGATGTCCTCTGGGAGTGTTTCAAACGCGTGTTCAGCGCGATGCTTGGGTACTTTCGTCGTCGTCTTTTGCGTACTCTCGCAGACGTTCTTGTCGAGAACTCGAGTCGCCGCGCACCAAGGGCGCGCATCCGGATGGAGTGATGAAATTTCTTCGACGCTCATCGCGGAATCGTAATCGTTTGCCGCGCTCTGACGCAGCTCACGCGTGATCTCCTGAAAATCTCGCCGCGCGTGGATCCTCTCGATGTGCGTGATTTCTTTACCGTCCAAGTGCGTCAGCTGAGGTAAAGTCTCGATGACGAACAGTCTGTACCCTCTCAACTCGGCGCACGGATTCCCCATCAAAAAGAGTTCTCTCAGGTTGTGGTTGACCGACAGACTCCGCAGGTTCATCAAACCGTCGGCTTTGATGAAATTCATCGTGAGATCCAGCTTGACCAAGGCTTCACACTTTTCCAGATTCTCCACCGCGGTCACGTTATTCATGGCCAAGTTGAGATACTCGAGCGCTTTGAGTTTCCGCACGTTTTCTGCGCGCGGCGTCCCGTCAGTCAACGGCGAGCTTCGAACGCGACGCATCCATCGTCGACGCACCTATCTTCGAGATCACATTATCGTGGAGCAACAGGATCTTCAATCTCGGACACGCTTCCTGGACGAGCTCGAGACGCTCGATGTTTTGTTGGTGAAGAGCCACCTCCTCGAGCGTGTGCAACGAACCGTCGTTGTGCTCGGCGCGACGCCGCAACGCGTCCAACGTGATTCGAACCATCTCGCGCGCGCTCAGGAACGCATCGACGACGATGAATGGTTTTTACTCTTCTGCGGCGAACCACCAGCGCGCGGTGCGCCGACGTATGACCGAAAGACGGCCGATCGGCGGTCACCTCGCGAGTTGACCGCCGCGCGTCCCGACGGCCATTCAAAACCTCAACATAATTTCGTGTTTCGCGCGCGCGTTGCCTCCATAAATCGTCGCGCGCGCGAGCGTCGCCGCGTTACGAACGATGGAAACGATGCGCTCGACGCTGTGCGCGCGCCCGGCGCGTCGAACGACGCGCGCGCGCGCGTTCGACCCCGATGCGACCCCGCTCAAGGGTTCCAACCGGCCGCTGAAAAAGGTTGACACGAGCGAGTTGCCGCCGCTTCCGCCGCTCCCGGATCTCCGAGAGCTCGCGAAGATGGCCTCGATGGATATCTCTGACGAGGAGGTGGCGGACTGGACGCCCAAAGTGCACGAGATCGTCAAGTGGTTCGGCGCGCTGAGAGAAATCGACCTGTCCGACGCGGAGCCGTACGAGGCGCCGGGGAGAGAGGGACTCATGGCGGACGAATGGTTGAGAGACGACGAGCCGGAACAGTTCGGTAAGATCGATGAGATGATGCGAGAGAGTCAGTTTTGGGATGGGAAATTTATCAAGGTTGCCGCGGTCGGCGGGAGCGCGGGGACCGACTTTGGCGACGAGAGCGGAGCGGACGAGTCCGAGAACGCCGACGCCGCCGCGGGCGCAGCGCCGACGGAAGAATTGCTCGGAATGGAACTCAAAGTCGGTAAGGTGCTCAGCGTTGAAAAACATCCGGAGAGCGAAAAATTGTACGTGGAAACGGTTGAGTGTGGGGAAGACGAGCCGCGCTTGATTTGCTCGGGTTTGGCGCCGTACATGAGCAAAGAGGACATTCTGGGCAAGATGGTGGTCGTCGTCGCGAATTTAAAACCGCGCAACATGGCCGGCGTGAAATCGAACGGTATGCTGTTAGCCGTCTCGGACGATGCGCGAGAAAATATCGAGTTGCTGTGCGCTCCTGAGGGCGCGGTGCCTGGAGAACGCATCACGTGGAGCGGCACGGAGAACATTCAACCGCACGGTGTCAACAAGGTGGCGAAAAAGAAAATCTGGGAAGGCGTTCAAAAGGATCTGAAGACGGATGCTGAGAAGGGCGCGAACTGGAACGGCGTGCCGATGCTCACGAGCGCCGGACAGTGTTCGTGCGCGTCCTTGACGAATGCTAATGTGGGCTAGATTTTCAAATTAAATTGTAAACTAATCGCTGTGTACTGTAGAGTCTATTCTTTACCGTCATCGGGACTCGACTCTGGAACGAACGCGAACGGAGCGACGCACGTGCGCACTCGGGTGAATCCTGAAGAGCCGTCTGGCATCGTCGGACTCCGAGAAGTGACAACCAACTTTTTCGTCAACGTCTCCCTGAGCGCGTTGGGATTGGTGTCTTCGCCGCTATTATCGTCGCCTCCTTCGGTGGACGTGATCGTCGTACCGTTATCCTTGAACGCCGCGACGCTCGCCCACTTTGAGTAATCGGGCTTTTGTTTTCTCTTTGACTTTTTGGGGACGTCCGCGTTCGCCTCCGCGCCGTCCTCGCCGTCGTTCTCACCCTGTCCCTCCTCTCCTTCTTCGGTCACCTTTTGTTTTTGTTTGACGGCTTTCTTCTTCTTCTTCTTCGTTTTCGGTAAGAATCGCACTCGCATACCGTTTCGCCAATCGCTAGAATTATCGAGCGCTTTCGCCGCCTCGGTCGCCGCGGCGACGTCTGCGAATTCGACGAGCGCGTGTGTCTTCGTCGAATCCGCCACGATGAAATCGCACCCCTGTTTTTTCTTTCCATCCACATCCCCCGAACCATCGCGCGACATTTGCTTGATTCGAACGTTCAACACGTCGCCGTGAGGCTCAAACTGCGTTCGCAACGCCGCCACGGTGAACTCTCTCGCGTTTTCCACCACCACCGTCCTCGCCTTGATCTCCTCGACGTCCACGTCCGGAATCGGCGCCAACCGACGCACCTCGGTCCCATCCTCGCTCACCTCGATGATCTCCGAGCCAATCTCTCGCACGGCGGCCGGAACGACGTCCATCCACGCCCGTTTCTTCAATCGCTGTTTCATTCGCGGAAACGCGCAAATGTCTCTCAGCCCCACGAACCCACCCTCCCCGCGCTCCACGCGAGGACGCAACCACGCGTCCGTGACGATGTTGGCGTCGGAAAAGTAAAACTCGAGCTGTTCGACGAGCGCGCGTTTCTGTTCGGGAGACATGGCCGTCGCCGTCGGCGGCTTTTTCATCCTCTCGCGCGCGTTCGCGTTCGCGTTCGCGGCGGCGGCGTCCGTCGCGTCCGTGGTCGCGTCCGTCGGCGCCTCCTCCTCGGTCACCGCGACGGGCGCGTCCTCCGCGTTCGCCTCGGCGCTCGCGCGCGCGGGTTCGGGCGTCGCCATGGCGCGCCCGCCGACGAGTGGCGACCGCGCGACCGGGCCCGCGCGCGCGAGTGGAATCGCGTCGTCGTCATTCGACGGCGACGACGACGACGACGACGAAAATCTCGCGCGCGAGGCGACGAGAGAGGTCTCGCGACGGGTCGCGCGCGAACGAACGACCGGTCAGCGCGCTCGAGAGAGAGACGAACGCCGGCGCGAGGAGACGGACAGATCGGGGCGCTCGTTTGAATTTCACGTCGTCATGGCGGACCAACCGACGTATTCGTTCCCGATACTGAGCAATTCGGAGATTTTAGCGTGTCTGCGAGAGTTGGAGGTACCGCTCACGGAGACGCAGTTGCTCAGACCGACGCACGATGGACTGCGTTCGTGCTACGAGACGCTGTTTGAGATCTTTAGCGGGCAAACCGTCGCCGAGCTGGGCGTCGTCGACGAGGAGGTCGCCGCCGAGACGTTGGATTATCCCGAGCTGTACGCGGAGGCGATTCCAAACTTGGCGTTTTTTCGATCCATGCAACAGTTGTTGGACGGCGTCGGGGTGGATGACTTTTGTCTCAAGGATATCTTTAAACCGGAGTACGGGCGCACGCGAAGAAATTTGAGCGCGCTCATCAACTTTGCAAAGTTTAGAGAGGAGAAACTGATCGAGTACGAGGATGCCTTGGCGGCGAGGGATGAAGAACAAAGAGCGTACGACGCGGCATTAGAATTGAACGCGCGATTGAAGGCTGAGATTGCCGCCGCGGAAAAACGTGACAACGCGGAGGATGCCGAAGCGCTCGAACGAGAGGTGGAAGAACTCCAACGCGAGGTCGACGCCGCGACGCTCGAGGCGGACGAGGCGGAGAGAAAGGTCTTAGAGGCTGAAAAGGAGGTTGAGGAAATGAAAATCGCGGAGCAGGAGCTCGATAAACAGATAGCGGAATTTGAGCGAAACAAAGCGACCAAGGCGGGCGAGGAACAGGAACTCGCCGAGGCGCAAGCTCGCAAAGCAAAAGAACTCGAACAAAACGTTGAAGAGTTGCAACAGTTTGAAAAGGAACTCAAGGAAAGTATCGAGGTTATGGAAAATATTCGAAAGACCAGGGAGGAGCACGAGGCGCAGAAGTTGAAACTCAAGGAGATCAACGACGAAATCGCCGCGAAGGAGGAGGAGACGTGGAAGCTCGACGCGAAGATGGAACAGCTGCAACGCCAAAACCAAGCCATGGATGAGAAGATGGCGCGCATGGAGTCGCAGGGTAAGCTTAAGTTGGAGGCGGCAGAAGCCGCTCTTAAAACGGCGCAAGAAGAGCTCGCGGAGGCGGAGGCTCGCGCGGACCAACAAAAGGCGAAGGATTTGGCCGACCAGAAAGAAGCCGCCGAGCTCGAGGCGGCCATAAAGAAGTTGACCGAAGAACACAACCAAGACATGGATGCGTTGATGAGGAAATACGAAGAACTTCGCGACACTGTCGTTGAGTATCATAACGAACTCTTCGAGGCGATGGAAGAGTGCAACGCGAAGGGACTTAAACGCGAGAAGGCGGTGGCGATGGAGTCCTCTCCCGGCGGTTCAAGCATGATGAGCACACCACCGTCTGCAATCTCGCTCGATCGCTATTAATTTCGCGCGTCGACGTGTACGATATCATGTTATAAGAGATAACGTTAGTTGTTTAATCGGGTTAAGTCTACTTGGTTCGCTTGTAAATCTTGGCTAACATCGCTCCAAACAAACCTTCCGGCAACACCGTCTGCGCTTCCATGATGGCTCGCAAGTCGGCGTAAGACTCTTCTTCGTACTTCTTATACGTCGCCTCCAAGTCCAAATCCACGTAAAGAGCCTTAATCTTCTTCTCACACTCGGCGTCAGCCTTGCCGTAATTTTCCTCGATAATCTTACGCTGTTCGTCGTTGCACTTCAACAGCGCTTGGACGACGAGCCAACCGCACTTGTTGTCTTGGATATCGGTGCCAATCTTACCGATCACTTCGGGGTCACCGTAGCAATCCAAGTAATCGTCTTGAATTTGGAAGAATTGGCCGAGTTTGATGCAAATTTCATTCGCCTTTTCGTAGGCGGCTTCGTCCTTCACGCCGCACAATCGCATCGCACAAGCCGCCGGGAGGTAGAACGTGTAGAACGCCGTCTTATACGTCACGATGCGCATGTATGCCTCCATTGTGTACTTGCTCAGATCGACGATACCGATCGGCGCGGTGATCAAATCGATGAGTTGTCCGCTCGCCGTCTGGTACGTCACGTCGTGGAAGAGTTCCACCAAGTCGGCGTAACACTCCAAACCCTTACAGTACTTCTTCAAGCACTTGTACAGCATCATCTCCAACAAGATACCATCGTTAATCGCCGTCATCTTCACGTCCGGCTGTCTGTACCAGCACGGTTGTCCCCGACGAGTCACGCTCTCGTCCATGATGTCGTCGGCGACGAGAAAATACGCCTGCAAAAACTCAATGCACCAGCCGACCACCATCGCCCGTTTCATCTCATCCTCGCTCCCCTCCTCACCCTTCGCCGCCTTGAGCGCGCGCACGCCGTCGACCACCGCCAAACCTCGATTCAGCTTCCCGTGCGGAACGTTATACTCGATCATGCGCTTTATCCACGCCACCGCGATCGTCACCTGATCGTCATCCACCTCGTCCTGCACCAACCCATCCGCGAGCTCTCTGAAGACGCCGAGAAACGCCGCTCTATCGTCCTCCTTGGACGATCCCATCGTCCGAGTCCGCGCCCGCGTCGTCGACGCGCGACGCCGAGACGCGCGCGTCAACGCGTCGCCCCGGCGCGACACCGCCGCCCGCGTGTGTTTTTATGTCCCATTCGACCGGACACACGGTCCCACTACTGAAGCGTACATTATACCTATTACACGTACAGTACATTGATAGACTTCAATACAGAGTATATAGTGTACTCCACGACGGCTCCACACACACGTCCCACGATGTCGTCATCCATGTCCTCCAGCCACCCACGACGAGTCCTGACCCCTCGAACACATCCACCCACCACGCGCCCCCACGGCACCGTGTGTGTTTTATTTATGTCGACCCGCCACCGCGCGCGCCCCCACATACCCGTCATCACCCGCACACTACGACGTTCGACGCCCCGACCATTCGCGTCCCCGCGCGGTCGACACGCGCGACGGTTGGCGCGAACGGACGTGGGATGACGTCGTCGTCGTCGTCCGCACAGCGCGCGCGCGCGCCATCGTGGGATGTTCGAGCCCACCGTCGCGAGCGATCCCGTGCCGATCGTCTCGATCGGTGACGCCGTCGGACGCGAACGCGAGCGCGAACGTCGCGCGGGAATCGTCTCGGCGAGACGTCGGGTCGAGATCGACGGCGCGCGCGCGACGACGACGACGACGACGACGTCGCGCGCGCGAACGTGGTTCGGACGCGAGAGAGGGGCGAGTAAAGAGCGAGAGACGTCGCCCGACGAGCCGTGGGGAGCGTTCGAGGTGGGATCGAACGAGAGCTCGTCGAGCGGAGGGAGCGCGCGAGGACGCGAGGGGGGGGCGGCGGCGGCGCGCGCGGATTCGGATTCGCGCGTCGACGCGGCGACGAGGACGACGGTGGTGACGCCGCCTCGTGAGGGTTCGTGGACGTCTGTGATGATGGCGCTGGATGAGGCGAAGGGTGAGACGGAGATGAAGGGGTTCTCGCCGATGAGTTTGAGTAGGAGACACTCGAATCTGTACGTGAAGAATATTCCGGAACGCGTCGACGAGTTGACGCTTCGAAAATTGTTTGAAACGGTCGGAGAGGTGCAGTCGTGCTGTGTGATTCGAGATGTGTCGACGAATAAGAGTCGTGGCTTCGGTTTCGTGAAATTTAAGAGCACGGAGCGCGCGGAGGATGCGATTGAGCGATTCAACGGTTCGGAGTACCTCGGAAAGACGCTCGAAGTCAAATTCGCGAACACGGATGGTGAAACCGACGACGTGAACGCGAACGCGAACGCTCCGCCGAGCGATAACGTGTACGTTAAAGGCTTGCCGCCTTCGTGGTCGCACGATGATCTCAAGTCGTACTTTGCGCAGTTTGGACACATCGTCGAGTGCAGGCTGTTGCACGCCAACAGAAGCACGTCGAGCGGGGCGTTGATTCGATTCTTGCGCGAAAGCGAAGCCACGGCGGCGGTGAAGGAAGCGAATGGCCGTGTTCTCTTCGATGGTGGCCCTCAACTCGTCGTTCGATACGCCGAGGCGCAGGGAAAGAATGCCAAGCGAGGCCACGCTACCCCAGTCGTCTCGAACGGAACGCGCCGACGTGACGGTAGGGGGGGCGATACGGCAAACTCAAGCCCCGACACGAATCGCTTAACGTCCGACATGTCACAAAATAGTCTCACGCAGCTCTTGAGCACTTTCGCTGGAGACGAAGAGGACGTCGCGGCGGTCACTGCCCTCGGGTCTTCACACAAGTTTGACTCGCCCGTACGCAACGGCCAGCAGAGCTATGACAACCCTTCGTGGCAAAAGACCACTCAGGGTAGTGTGGTCGCGTACGTACAAAATTTGCCGCCGACCGCCGACGATTTATTCCTGTACAAGACTTTTTCTCCATTCGGTGCCATCACGTCGGTCCAAGTTGTCCGAGATAACTGGACTAGTCTGTGCACTGGAATTGCGACTATCGATTTCAGACACCACGCGGACGCTCTCACCGCTGCGCAAACGCTCAAACGCGTCAACAGTAAAATAACCTTGACTGTTCAGGCACCTTAAAGCTCTCGTTCATAATGACATGGGGCCTCAGCCAAACGCCATCTGCATCAAGATGTACAACATCATTCAACGGGATATTATCCATCATTTTTGTGCACGCTTAATAATGTGAATATATACGAACATTTCTTTACATCACGGGAGTCGTTTCCTCGTGGTCGCGACGCTTCATTCTTTTGCGCTCCTCGGCGATTTGTTCCGCGGCTTGGATGAGTTTCTCCGGCGTGCGCTCGTCCTCGGCCAGCAACGCGTAGGCCTCTCTCAACGTTTTCCGCTGTTTGCTATATCTACTCAGCGCGGGATTGATGGATCGTCTCTCTCCCGAATCCTCGTCCGTATTCGACTCGTAGTCTTCGTCATCGGTATTCTCGTCTTCGTCGTTGTCGTCGTCGTCGCTCACGACGGTGCGAGTGGCGTCCACGAGACTGCGCGTGCGATCCGCGAAAGTACCACCTGTCGCCTGCACCAATCGGGCGCGACTCTCATCGACGTTCGTCATGTGTTCGAGCACGTACGCCGCCAGCTCAAGTTTTCGACGCAAGCGCCGACGCTGCTTTCGAAGAGAGCGCCCGGGTCCTCTTCGCGCCGCTCGACTCTCTGGCGAATCGTAGTTGGAATACTTTTCATATCTCCCCGGAACGACGAGCTGCGGTCGAACGTGTGACGATTTCGTGCACGCTTCGCAGCAAAACCCGTCGAGTTTGTCTTGGCACGCGTCGCACACCAGGAACAATCTGTTGCAATCGACGTTGGGACAGTTGCGGTGCGGTGGAGGCGCCGCGTGTTCGCCGCAGCAGTAACATCTCAACGTGGCCGCAGCTTCGCCGTGTTCGGCGCTCGGACGCCCGTCCGGCGCCATGGCCAAACGACTATCGAACACGAACAGGTGATCGTCCCAGAGTTGATCGTCGCGTTTCCCGTACTCGTCAAAGTACGCTTGCACTCCCCCCTCGAGGGTCATCACGTTACTGTACCCTTGCTCGCGAAGCACCGTCGAGTACACGTCGCATCGAATGCCGCCCGTACAGTACATCATGATCGGGCGATCTTTCTCCACGTTCGCCAGCGGTCCGAGACCTTCCTGCACGTTCGTATACACCGTCTCACGGAACGATTCCTGCACCGGACGTTCGGCGCCTCGAAAGCGTCCCACGTCCCACTCGTATCCGTTTCTCACGTCCAACAACAGCGGCGCGTCCTCCGCCTTCTCGTTCACCTTTATCAAATTATCGTGCCACTCCTTCGGCGATAACGGTTTCGCGCGCGCCGTACGATCTGTCAACGGCAGATGATCCGTCCCTCCCTCCAACTGTACCAAATTCGGCTTGTATCGAAGAGACAACCTCGGGTGCGCCTGCGCGTCGGCGGGATACACCGATATTCGCATGCCCGAAAATCGCGGATCACTCTCCACCCACCGCGCGTACGCCTCCCCGTCCCGCTTTCTTCCCGACATCTGCGCGTTAATCCCTTGTTCGTTGATGTATATCCGTCCTCTGAGTTCCCATCCCTCGCGTTCGACGCGCGCGCGATGCCTCGCCGCCTCCGCCTCGGGATCCCTCACGTCGGCGAATCGGAAAAACGTCACGAGCTGATACTTCGGATCGCTCTCCTCGTCGTCGCTCTCGCGTTCCGCGCTCGCCTCGTCGCCCTTCCCGTCGTCCTCGCTCGTCGACGCGCGCGCGACGACGACGACCGCGCGCGAGACGCCGCCGCCGCCGCTGCCGCCGCCGCGTCCCCGCGCGCGCGACGACCCGCCGACGCCGACGCGCGAGACGCGGTCGCGAGACGTCGAGCGCGGAACGCGAGACGCGACACGCGCGTCGTTCGAGACGCGCGCGCGCGCGCGCGGTCGCGACGAGACGCCGGGCGTCGCGCGCATCGTCGCGAGACTGACCGATATGCGCCGTGGTGATAAATGACGAGTCATGACTCGTCCGTGGGTGCCACTCATCGCGACGCGAATCCCAATCGAATCCCAATCGAGTCCCGCATTCGTCGACGCGACGACCGCGCGCGATCCCGATCGACCGCGCGACGCGCGCGTGGTTTTTTTCTCCGCGCGAATCCGTCGAGGCATCGCGTCGAGACGCGTCGCGTCGAGTCGAACGCCGCGGTCGAGCGGGACCGGTGCGAGGCGACGCGGATTCGGTCTCGGATTCGATGTCGTCGCGCGACGCCGCGTCGAGCGGGACGCTCGCGCGCGTGTTGCGTCAGATGCACTCTCTGGATAAAGGTGCGGCGAACGACCCCCGCGCGCGCGCGATGTGAGCGCGGGGATTGACGAACGGCGACCGATTATAGATTACAGGTACATGGCGTGCGCGGACCTGTTGACGGAGGTGGCGCGCGACGGGTTCTCGGGGTTCCCGTCTCGAGATCTGGAGTGGGAGACGATGGATGGGGTGATGCGCGCGGTGTTTGACGCGTCGGCGGACGTGGCGGGATTGGCGATGAAGTGCGCGAGCGCGGTGGCGAGGAGCGGGACGAGGGCGACGGCGAGCGAGGCGGCGGAGACGCTGTGCGCGCGAGCGGGCGGGAGAGACGCGGAGGGGCGAGACGCGGCGTGCGTGTGTTTGAAGACGATGATGGTTGATATTGGAACGTTCGGGGAGGAGGCGCGAAGTGGGACGTTGGAGACGTGCGTGCCGGCGTTGGCGTCGCACGTGGAGACGGCGGCGAGGGAGGGCGCGAGCGCGGACGAGACGAACGCGGCGGCGGAGGCGGTGGACGTGATTCACTCGATGGCGACGGCGATGAACGCGGCGCACATCGGTTTGAACGAGGAACATCGTGAGTTGCTTCAAAGAGCGCTGTTCAAACATCTCGAACACGGCAAGTCTGGCACGCGGAAGCGCGCGGCGCAGTGCGCGGCGCTCTTGGCGGCGCGGATGGATGGCGACGCGTTGAGTCGAACGATGAAGACGGTGATGGGATTGTTGGAGGAGAAGATCTCGAGCGAGGGGAAGAGTTCGTTGTATTCGTTCATCCTCGGGGCCACCGCACGGGCGTGTGGATATCGGTTTCGAGACTGCGCCGGGGATTCGTTGGCTCTCTTGCTCAGAGCGTGCGAATCTTCGTCGGAAGAGTACGACGAAGATACCATCGATAACATCGAAAGCGCGCTGCAAGCTATGGAATTAATCATCACGTCGTGTCAATCCGGCGTCCAGGACGCGGAGAAGACGGCGCCGCGCGTCGATTTGGCGCTCAAATTCTTGTCGTACGATCCGAATTTCGACGACGACGAACCGGAAGAGATGGATACGTGCGATGGTGACGACGACGAGGAGGATGAATACAGCGATGACGAAGATTATGACGATGACGATGACGAGAGCTGGAAGGTCAGACGCGCCGCTGCGAAAGTTTTGAGCTCCATTGTGAGCACCGCGTCTGAAGCGACGTTGACCGAGTATTACGACGCCGTCACGTCAAAGCTCTTGTCACGCACGAAGGATCGTGAACCGAGCGTTCAGCTCGACATCTTTTCGGTCCTGGGAGACATCGTGCGAGTGAGCGGTAGATTTCTCGAAAATGACCCCGATTCGAACATGGGTGCAAAGTTGCGCGCGTCCACGTCGGAAATCGTACGAGTCATCGCGCGAGAATCGACGTCAAAATCTGCCAAGACGCAGGTCGCGGCTTTCACGCTTCTCAGCTCGCTCGCCGCGGTGTTTCCGGGTATATTGTCTGAAATTGACGATGAACAAAGCCGGAGCGAGCTCATGACCGCCATCGAGCGCTGCATCGGTGACAAGGCGTACGGTAACGCGGCTCGCATCGAGGCGCTCACGTTTGTCTCGAGCGTGTGCAAGTCGAAGGATTTGGGCGTGATGGACACGTTCGTGCCGACCCTTCTGCCCGTGATTTTTATTGCGAGCGCTGACAAGTATTACAAACTAGCCACGGCTGCGTTACATTCCTGCGCTTCCGTGGTGGCGTTGTTAAAACGAGAAGGATCGGCGAGCGCCGAACACGCGAGCTTGATCAAGTCGTTGCTGGACGCAGTTCTCGCCAAGCTCGCCGCTGCGGACGAGGATCATGACGTGAAAGAGGCCGCCATTCATGCGTGTGCGGTCATTTTGGCGCATTTGAATCATCACGTGAACAACCAGGATCAATCTCGCGCGCTCGGTTTACTACTCGAGCGCTCGCGCAACGAAACCAACCGTCTCTCAGCGGTGCGCGCTTACTCGATGATCGCTTCATCGTCGAGTCCCATGGATTTGTCCGCGGTCGCCACGTCCATGATGCACGAGTTCACGACGTTTCTGCGCAAGTCCAACAAATCTCTGCGCGAGAGCTCCCTCACGTGTCTCAGCGCGCTCATTTCGTTACACCGCTCCGCGTTGCAAGATCCAGACGTCGTCCCTGTGGTCACGGAAGCGTCCGCATTATTGAACGAGGAGGACTTGCACTTAGCCACGCTTGCCATTCGTTTACTGACGACGATCATCGAATCGGCGAAGGATTTCCCGAACGCCGTGAAAGAGTCCGCGACGACCACGGTTCCGCTCGCGCTCAAGCTCGCGCGATCGCCGTTGGTGCAAAGACAGACGTTGAAGTCGCTTCAAGATTTGTACAAAAACCTCGTTCTCTCGAACGTCGTCTCGTTCAAAGCGCTCTTTGACGCGTTGTCGGACACCAAAGACATTCAATCCGTCGACAGTCAATTCGTGGCGCACAGCTTGGCCAAGTGCGTCGCCGCGGCGTGCTTGGCCGCCGGATCGGACACCACCGAGGAGACGACGCGAGCCCTGTTGACGAAGCTCCCGCGAGTCACGGGCATCGAAGCCGTGTACACGCTTCTCTGCATCGGTGAAATCGGGCGATTAACAAACTTGTCCGCGAACACGGAACTGGAGAAGATACTTCTCTCCACGTTTGACAGCGAGATCGAAGACGTGAAGGGTGCCGCGGCGTTGGCGCTCGGACGCGTCGCCGTGGGCAATCGCGACAAGTACCTGCCTCTCATCATCTCGGCCCTCGACGGCGATGCGGTCGAACATCAATACTCTCTCCTTCAGGCGCTCAGAGAGATCATCGTCGTGGGTGACTTGAGCGACGAGGAAACGAAGAGAGTGTTGGCGATTCTGTACGGCACGGCGAGCTCAACCGAGGAGGGAGTGAGAAACGTCGTCGCCGAATGTCTCGGCAGACTCGCGGCGTCGGATCCGAGCAGGTTCGTTCAAGACATTCATAGAAAGCTCTCGCAGAGCACATCACCTCTCGAGAAGGCGACGCTCGTGTCGGCCGTCAAGTTTACGGTGATTGCGAGCGAGAGGGGAGCGCTCACGAAGATTCGAGGCGAGTTGCGCCTCCCGGAGTTTATGAGCGCCATGTCGGACGAAGACGTGAACGTGCGAACGGCCGTCATCAAAACGTTGAACGAGATCGTGCATCGCGAAAACACCCTCATCAAGCCAGTTTTGGCGGACATGCTTCCGACGCTTCTCGCTCAGACTGCGATCGTCGCCGAACTCGTTCGAGTCATCGATCTCGGCGCGTTCAAGCACACCGTCGACGACGGTTTGGAGTGTCGAAAGTCTGCGTTTGAGTGCGTGAACACCGTGCTCGATTCGTGCGGTGCTCTGGTACGCGCCAATGACGTCATGACAGCGCTCATCAGCGGTCTGGGAGATCATTACGACGTCAAAATGCTCGCGCACGCGGCGTTGCGCAAACTGAGCGACGGCGTCGCCCCAAACTCTGTCGACGCCGTGCTCGCCAACTTGGTCTCCATCTGCGAACCTTTAGAGAAGACGCTCACCGCGAGAATGAAACGCGACGCCGTTCAACAAGAAATTGACCGAAACGACGACATGCTTCGGAGCGCGTTACGAGCGGTGTCCTCCATCAACGGACACGCCGCGAGCAAGAGCGTCGCCAGTTGGAAGGCATTCAACGACGACGTGATTCTCGCCCGAGAAAATCTCGTCGAGATGTATGAAGCCTTGTGAGCTTCACGCGCGCGAGAGGTGTGCGTCGTCCAAAAATGAATGTTACCTAGGTTTGAATGATTGAAAATGCAAAATTAATAGCGCCGCGTTTCAGAATCGCTCATATCCTCGTACATGAGTTCGCGTTCGAAATCCATCGCTTCGTCGATGCGTTCGCCTTGGTGCAACATGGCCTCAGCCTTGTCACTCACGCCGAGCGAACGCATGGAATCTTCGCTGTACTTATCCCAACACCACGACGCCAATTGGAGTTCGTAGCGCAAGCGCGCGCGATCGGCAGCCTCGCGCATGGCCAAGTACGCCGAAGTCTTGCCGCCGCTCAACTCGATTTCGAGCGCCAAGTCGGCGATGGCCTGTCGCGAGGGAAAATTCGTCAGTGTCGTCGTCGATATCGCGTGCGCGTCGAACGAGCGTCGTATTCGCTCTTCTCTCGTGGCTACGGAAATGGATGGCGCAGTTTTGTCCGCATGTTTTGCGACTCGGTGTTCCACAATGCGTTTTTCGTCATCGCCACTCGAAGCGTCGCGTCCATCGCGCGTCGCATCGAGTCCATCGCGACGCACCTGTTGAATCGGAGGAAGTCTCTGCCCGTTGGTCTGCGCGCTCTCGCATCGTTCCATCTTACGCTCGCGCGCGCGTTCAGCCACCTCGAGCACCAAACAAAACTCGTTATCCGTCTTGTGCTTGACGTATCCCATCAAATCAAAGTACTCGCCGTCTCGAAAACTAAAATCCGAGGGTTCACCGAGATGCATGCGTTGCACCTTTTCCAACATCGTCCCCGGCGCCGCGTTCACCTCCTTATACTGCGGTTCCAACCAATCCCCCTCGTCTTCGAACGGCCACTGCCCGGCGTCCGTGATGATATCATCCGGCGTTTGCGCGCCACCACCACCACCTCCTCCTCCACCACCACCACCACCTCCCCCACGCGCCACATCGACGAAATCCTCTCGCATGTACGCATCCATCGCATCCATCGGCGACGATGCGCGCGCCGCCGTCCCGCCGTCGACGCCGCCGCCGCTCCCCGCGCGCGCGTCTTCCCACCCCCGCGCCGCGTTCTCCCTCTCACCGTCCTCGTCCGTCCAAGCCGCGCGCGTTCGCCCTCCCGCGTCGAGCGCTCGCACCGCCCGTCGTCGCATCCGACGCGCCGTCTCCGCCCGTCGCTCGCGCGCGTCCCCGCGCTCGACGCGGCGGCGCGCCGCCGCGCGCGGGGACGCGATTCGTCGTCGTCGTCCCGCCACCGCGCGTCCGAGGGCGGCGACGGAGGACATCGCGGGAGAGGGCATCGCGGAAACGCGCGCGGTCGTCCGGCGACGGCGACGGCGACGGCGACGTCGCGTCGCGCAATGGCGCGACGCGCGCGACGCGCGCGCGAGGACCCAGACCACGGTGACGAGTCATGACTCGTGGTGTGGTGGACGAGACACGACGTAGTGAGCTCTGCGTAAACGCGATCAGTGAGGGAGACGATGACGACGCGCGGATAATACGGGACGGGTCGTAGGGTTTAGGGTTTAGCGCCGACTGAACGGATTCGACGCGTCCGTCGACGGCGCGCGAGACGACGACGACCCGACGACGCGTTCGTCCCGACGACGCGTTCTTCGTCGTCGTCGAGCGTCGTCATGTCTCGAGCGGGGACGGGTTCGACGACGACGACGACGACGAGCGAGGGGAAACGCGCGCGGGCGTTCGCGGAGCTGTGCGGCGGCGCATCCTTTTCGCGAGGCGCGATGCGAGGGATGGGACGCGCGGGAGGGACGCGCGGGAGCGATGGGGACGATGGGGTGGAGGTGGGGGGTGGGGGTGACGCGCGCGCGCGATTCGGGCGAGTGAGGCGAGGCGGTGGTGGTGGTGAGGAGGAGGAGGAGGAGGAGGCGCGCGACGACGAGGAGAGGCGCGCGCGCGCGCGGGACGCGGTGACGTCTTCGTGGTCGCCTCTGACGGATGAAGAGGCGAATGTGATGCGGAAACAGTTGCGTGTACGCGTGCAAGGGGCGGATGGAGCGTGTCCGGCGCCGTTGCAAGGATTCGAAGAGCTTCGCGAGAGGTTCGCGTGCGGCGGTCGACTCGTCGAGCGGTTGATGGAGGCGAATTTTAAGGTTCCCACGCCGATTCAGCGCCAAGCGGTGCCGATTTTGTGTGGTGGGGATGAATTGCTCGCCATCGCGCCGACCGGTAGCGGTAAAACGCTCGCATTTCTGCTTCCGATCATCATGAAGTTGAAGAGACACGAAGAGGGCGGTCCGCGCGCGCTCCTCTTGGCGCCCACCAAGGAGCTCGCGGGACAATCTGCGCGCATTTTGCGCATTTTATCTAGAGGCGTGAGCGGTTTAAAGTCGTGTTTACTCACGAAAGCCACGGCTGGGAACGATTTTAGCAAGATTGACATTCTCGTCGCGACGCCGATGCGTCTCAAAATTTTACTTCAACACGAAAAGATCGACTTGTCCAAGGTGCTGCATCTCGTGTTGGACGAAGCCGACAAGTTGTTTGAGATGGGTTTCGTTGAACAAATCGACGCCGTCGTGGCGGCGTGCAATCATCGAGACGTGACTCGAGCTTTATTCAGCGCGACGCTTCCGGAAAAGGTCGAAGAACTGGCGCGCAGCGTCATGGCGCGCCCGATGCGACTCACCGTCGGCGAGCGCAACAGCGCGTCGAGTACGATTGCGCAGCGAATGTTGTTTTGTGGACACGAGGCCGGTAAGCTCCTCGCGCTGCGCCGAATTATTCGTGAAGGCATTAAACCGCCCGTCATCATATTCACGCAGTCCAAGGATCGCGCCAAGCATCTCGCGAAAGAGCTCACCGGAGATGGTTTACACATCGGTTTGATTCACGCCGAGATGTCCGACTCCAAGCGAGAAGAGCAAGTCGATAGGTTCCGCGCGGGAGAGACGTGGGTGCTCATCGCGACCGACTTGATGGCGAGAGGCATGGACTTTGTCGGCGTTTCGACCGTCATCAACTTTGATTTTCCCGGATCACCCACGAGTTACATTCATCGCATCGGACGGAGCGGTCGCGCGGGTCGACCGGGCTCGGCAATTACGTTCTTCACCGAGGAAGACGCGCAGAGAGGCGATCTGAAACCCATCGCCAACGTGATGAAAAATAGCGGCTGCGACGTCCCGGAATGGATGTTAAATCACACCGGAGAGAAGGGCATGAGACGTCGCAAACGTAAAGACGGCAGGGAGGATAACCCGAGACGCGCGCCTCTCGACGCACCGATGGGGGCGGATCCGAAGGCGTACGCGCGCGCGAAGAAGAAGCGTACGATGAAGCGCGCGCCGAAGAAGGACGACGGCGAGGCGATGCCGCCGCTTCCAAAGAAGTGGAAAGGAAAAAGAAAGTCGAGCGCAAAGTAATGTCTGTGTGTCACGGTGATGCGTCTTGTAATCGACGACGTCGGTAGTTCCCCGCGCGACTCTTCATTCATTCGTTCATTCATTCTTCACTTTCGGAGACGGAGCGCTCCCGAGACGCCTCACTCGCCGAGGCGACGATGGGGTGCGCGCCGTCCGCGCCGCGACGCGCCCCGGCGAAAACAAAGACGGAATCGAGAGAGAGCGCGTGGAGAGCGACGGGGATAGTGGCGCTGCGAGACTCCAATTTACGCGAGTTGCCCGACAAGTTGTTCGACGCTGACGGTGAATTCGCGCTGAAACTGCGCAACGTGGACGCGACGAACAATAAAATCGAGCGCATTCCCAGAGAGATTGGAAATTGTGGGAACATCACGCGTCTCGTGCTCGCGTCGAACCTCATAGAATCGCTCCCAGAGGAGATGGGAAGGCTGACGAGGCTCAAGACGCTGGCGCTGGACGACAACAGAATCAGCTCGCTTCCAGATTCCATCGGATCTCTCCGGGCTTTGACGACGCTGAGCGCGTGCGGGTGCGCGCTGACGACGTTACCCACCACTCTCTCCGCCTGCGAGTCGCTCACGGTGGTGAAGTTCTCGAAGAACGCGTCGCTCGCGTCGAGCGCGCTCGACGCGCTCGCCGATTGCGAGCGACTGGAAGAAATCGATCTGAGCTCGTGCGCCTTGACCGTCGTGCCGGCCTCCGTGGGAAGATTGAAACGGCTCAAAATGTTAAACATAGAGAACAACGTCGGAGTGCACACGATTCCGAGCGATGTGTTCAAGTCGTGCGAGGCGCTCACGAAGCTCGTCGCGTACGGAACCTCCGTGAGAAACGTCGAATACACCGACGGCTACGACGCGTACGTCGAGAGGGTGAAGATGCGCCACGGGAAAATTATTTCTGGGAACTCGATGATCGGCGACGAGCAACGGGGCTTGGATTACGGGTTCGATCACGTCCCGTCGTGACCGGCGCTCGTCGGTTGTAGTAGTTAGTTCCGCGCGTAGTCCCGCGCCCCGACCTCAGTCGCGCGCGCGTCGCCCGCCCCCGCGATGGCCGCGACGAATCGCGCGCTCGTGAATTCGCTCGCCCTGACGCGAGTCCTCTTCGCGTTCGCGTCGGGATACGTGCACCCGGACGAGTGGTTCCAGTCGACCGAAGTCACGGCCCGAGATGTCTTCGGCGTTGACACCGCGATACCGTGGGAATTCTCGGGCGAGGCGCCCGCGCGATCGATACTCGGCGCGTACGCGAGCAGCGGCGCGGCGTATCTCGTCGCGCGGGCGATTGGATCGGGGGTGAACGGGTGGGTGGTGGTGTTCGCGCCTCGATTACTGCTCTGCGCGACGTCATTCGTGGTCGACCTGGCGGTTCTCGAGTGCGCGCGAGCGGTGAAGGCGGACGTGGATGACGCGAACGTTTTGTTTGCGTTCTCCTGGGTGACGCTCGTGCTGCTGGTGCGACCGTTTAGCAATACGATGGAGACGTTCGCCGTCGCGGCGTGCGCGCTCGTCGCGCTGAGGAATACGGGTCTGAATGATGTCGCGAGATGCTTCGCGGTCGGTGTCGTCGGAATGATGGCTGTGTTTATTCGAGTGACGAGTGCGGCGTTCATCGCGCCCTGGGCGTGGTTTACGGTTGTGCGAGCGGGGCGAGGGTCGCTCGCTCGCGCGGCGAAGGGCGCGGCGAGCGGGATGGCGGCCGCCGCTCTCACCGCGTGCGCTTGCGTCGCAGTGGATACGATGTATTTCAGTAGAGCTCGAGGAGGTGATGTGGATGTGACTTTACCGACGCATTGGGTGATAACCCCTCTGAATTGGTTTAGATATAACATCGACACCGATAACCTGTCGCGGCACGGCTTACATCCGAGATATTTACACGCGCTCGTTAACGGTCCAATCATGTTCGCGCACTTGTGGGTCATCTGTCTTTGGCGAGGATTACGAGGGAAATTGTGTGTCGAGAACTCAACGCACGGAACAACGTTCACTGTTCACACGCTCTGGGCGAGCATCGTGTTACCGCTCGTCGTACTTTCTCTCGCGCCTCATCAAGAACCCAGATTTCTGACGCCATTGATTGTGCCGTTGTGTGCGCTCGGAGGGCTTCACTGTAAGCACGCATCTCCGACGCTTCGACGACGACTGTTCTCGCTGTGGATCGCGGTCAACGCGATTCTGGCGTGTCTTTTCGGCGTGTTGCACCAAGGCGGTGTGGTGCCTTCAATCAGAGCGCTGTCGAAACAGATCGACGCGACCGATCACAGCTCGATGTCTGTCCGCGCGATTTTTTGGAAGACGTACATGCCCCCGAGGTCGGTTTTGGCGCAATCGCGCGATGCACGGAATCGAGTTTCGATTACGGATTTATCGGGAGCGAGCGACGAAGCCGTCCGCGAAATCCTCTTAGACTCCACTCTTCCTCACGTCTGTGCCGTCGACGACACCTCTTGTCGAGTGAACGACGAATCCACCGTCGTTCTCATCGCTCCTCCACTCGCGGTGGAGCGATTGCGCCGCGACGCATCCGATGCGTTGACGCTCACGAAGCGTTTCGAGCGTTTCCCGCACCTCTCTCTCGACCACCTCGACGACGCCATCGACGGCATCAGGGCCGCCGATGATCTCCCCGGACGCGTCGACGTCCTCGTTCGCGCGTTGACGCTCACCGCGTTCGTCGTCGAGCGCGTCGATTAGCGATTAGCGATAGCTTTGTAGGTAGACGGCGACGCCGTACTGAAGAAAGGCTACACCAAAACAACACCCAGATTGACCGATCCCGCGACACCGCCGCGCGCGGAACGAGCGCGAGCGCTCTCGGAGTCGTTCGCTCGAGAGAGAGTTTCGGTCCGGAAGCGTGCGAGCGCGCGTCCGGGGAACGGTCCGCGCACGACCGCGCGTCTCGACGGAAATCAGACGCGGACATCAACCGTTCGAATTCTTTCGACCGTTCGGCGACCGACGACGCGTTCTCTGAAGCTCGGGCGAGGATCGGGCGGTGGGAGAAGAAATCGTAACTGAAATCGCGCGATTTACGAGCGCGCACGATGGTCAACGCGAGGGGTGGCGCGAAAACGGCGATCAAAACGACAGAATTGGATGTTAGCGGTGAGGGTACCGTCCGCGCGTGCGCGGATAAGGCGCTCAAAATGCTGCAAGAGGGAAGGGTGGATAAAGTGACGTTCATAGGCGTGGGTTTGCAGGTGAACAAAGCCGTCGCCGCCGTGGAACTCGTGAAGAAGAAGATTACGGGAGTGCATCAGTGCACGACGTATGCGCCGGTGCAGACGAAGAACGCGAAAGCGACTCAGATTCGAATCGATTTGGCGATGAAGAGCGCGGTTTTGGATGTGAAAGCGCCCGGTTATCAGTCGCCTGATTCTGAATCACCGTCGCCGAGGAAGCGAAAGGCTACGAAACGCGACACGCAGGCGCCGATGCCGATGAAGAAGAAAGTCGCGCACGCCTTCAACGAGGCGAGTCAGCGACAAGAGAGAACGAAAAATGCGGTCCCATCGGCTTAATAATATAGTCGTTTTAATCACGGCGGTCGCGTCTTCTCTCGGAGAAAACGGCGCTTTCCTCAACACGTACGTTTAATAGAACCCAGACGGGCCAACATGTAATACAACAGTAGGCAGTCAAAACTACGTTGAGTAGGTAAAAACTAAACAAATTCTAGTGTGTATCAACGAGATGAGTGGTATGCTACTGCCGAGTTTAGTGCTGAGTCCACTCGATAGTTTTCAGATCGATGCCTTCCTGAACCATCTCCCAGAGAGGGGACATTTCGCGAAGCTTCTCCACTTGTCGCACCGTCGCCTCTATGGCTCTATCCACCTCTTCTTCGGTGGTGAAGCGACCCAACCCGTACCTGACGGACGTGTGCGCCATTTCTTCGTTCACACCGAGGGCACGGAGGACGTACGACGGTTCCAGGCTGGCGCTCGTGCACGCGCTCCCGCTGCTCACCGCAATCTCCTTGAGTCCCATCAACATGGACTCACCTTCGACGTACGCGAACGACATGTTCACGTTACCCGGATAACGGGCGTCACGATCACCGTTCAACTGCGTGTGTTCGACGCGAGATTCGATTCCTTCGATCAATCGCTTCGCCAAGCGCTTGACGTGCGCTTCGTCGTGCTCCATTTCTTCCTTCGCCACTCGAGCGGCTTCACCGATGCCCACGATGAGCGGCGTCGGGAGAGTTCCCGAACGCAAACCTCGCTCTTGTCCACCACCGTTGATGATGGGTTCCATTCGAACTCGCGGACGTCGACGGACGTAAAGGGCGCCGATGCCCTTGGGGCCGTAAAACTTGTGACCGCTGATGGACATCAAGTCGATCTTCATCTCGTTGACGTCGACGGGCACCTTGCCCAACGCTTGCGCGCCGTCGGTGTGAAAGAAAATCTTTCTCGAACGGCACAGCTCTCCGATCTCCTTCAACGGCTGAATGACGCCGATTTCATTGTTCACCGCCATGACGGAGACGACGGCGGTGTCCTCGCGCATCGCCGCTTCGAGCTCCTTCAAATCCACCAAACCGTTCTCTCGCACCGGCAGGTACGTCACCTCGTACCCCTCCCGTTCGAGTTGTCTACAAGAATCCAACACGCACTTGTGCTCCGTGGTCGTGGTGATGATGTGCCTCTTTTTTTCCCCGTAAAAGCGCGCCACCCCCTTCAGCGCCATGTTATTCGACTCCGTCGCCCCGCTCGTGAACACGATCTCCTTCGGATTCGCCCCGATGAGCGCCGCCAACTCCCCCCGCGCCCTTTCGATCGCGTCCTCGGTCTCCCATCCGTACATGTGCGTTCTCGAGTGCGGATTCCCGTACCGCTCGGTGAAAAAAGGGAGCATGGCGTCCAGCACCCTCGGATCCAACGGCGTCGTCGCCTGCATGTCCAGATACAGCGGCCGTCCTCGCAGCGTCACCCCTTTCATCTCAAACTCCGGCTCGACGACCGACGCGCGCCCTTCCGCGCGCGCGACGCTCGCCGTCCCTCGCGTCCACGCGCGTCCGCGCGCGCGCCCCACGTCCACGATCGCCCGCGCGTCGTCCCCGCGCGCGCGCTCGAACCCTCCGAGCGACGCCCGCGAGAGCATCGCGCGCGCGTTTCGTCGCACCGACGCCAACATCGCGCGCTCGCGTCGTGCACAGTCGACGTCGCGCGCGCGTCCGCCCCGCGACGTCGCGAATCGATGCCGAATGGAATGGTCGAGAATGATCGAGCGTGGTCCATAGTGTAGCGTGTTTTTCGAGTCGTGAACCGTCAAAGAGTCGTCGCGACTCGAGACCGACTGGTGGAGCATGGTGGAGAATGTTCGAGAATGTTCCCTCGTGGCGTCTGTTTCATGAGTCGTGAACGGTCAAAAGAGTCCCCGGTGCCCAGCGCCCGGTCGAGACCGAATGTTCGAGAATGGTCGAGAATGGTCCATAGTAGAGTCTATTTTATGAGTCGTGAACGGTCAAACAGTCCCCGGTGCCCAGCACACCGTCGAGACGGTTCGACTTCTCGGCCCATTCGTCGCGCGCGATGGATCGTCGCGTCACACACAGACGCGAGAACGACGCGCGAACGTACGAACCGTATCGCGCGAGAGTTTTTTTTTGAAACGAACCGACACAAGGCACACCGCGAGTTTTATCGCGAGAGACTCGAGACTCGGAGGAGGATGCTCGGCGCGATGGGACGACGATGGTCGCGCGCGGAGGAGGCGATGATGATGATGGACGCGATGACGACGATGGATGACGTCTCGACCGCGTTGCTCGGATGCGGAGGAGGAAGGAGAAACGAGCGAGTGATACCGCGGGTGGAGGAGACGACGCGAGGGTTTTTGATCACGGTAAACGCGCCGGGGGCGCGCGCGGAGGATGTCCGCGCGAGGGCGACGACGGACGCGCGAGGACGGGCGACGCTTCGCGTTCGGATTCGCGGTCGCGAGGTGATTGAACTCGGATTGCCGAGTGCGTGCGTCGACGTGAACGCGACGCCGCGGGCGTCGTGCATCGACGGTGTGGTTCGAATCGCCGTCGTGAAGAAATCGCCGGAGATTCTTCGGGTGCCCGTCGAAACGGCGACGGAGAAGGCGCCGAGCGCGGAGACGGACGAGGAGAGTGAGAATTCGCATTCGGTCACCACTCTGAGCGTTCCGGGCTTCGGCGCTCGCGATATCTCGGTGACTTTGCACAAACCCGAGGATTTTCTCGTCGTCGAGGGCGCGTCGAAGACGTTTGGAAACTTTAAGAAGACGTTTACGGTACCGCCGGAGCTTCAACTCAAACACCTCGCCGCCACCGTCGAACACGGTCTGCTGCACATCAAGATGGAAGATCCGACCGCGATCGAACCCATGGATGTCGTCGTTTCGAACGTGGCGCTGAGCGACGAGGACGTCGAATCGAACAAGAAACTCGTCGCGTTGCTGAGACGTTCCGTCGCGGGAGTTTCCGCCGACAAGGTGACGTGCAGACTCACGGCCGATCGAACGCTGCGCGTGGAAGTCAGAACAAGTCATCACGGTCGCGCGTCGGTATCCATCAACGTGCCGAGAAACTTGGATTTGTCTACGCTCGAGGCGAGATGCGCCGACGGTATTCTCACCGTCACGTGCGAACGCGACGAATCCGCCAGTTCTCAAACGGTGGACATCGAGGTCTCCGGCGAGCAGCCCGCCGAGTTCATCGATGCCCCGGTCGAAACTACCGCGCCCGGTGAGTTACCGACGACCGAAGCGCCCGAGGCGATCGACTACGACGGCAGAGTCGAAGACGTCGCCGAACAATGAAAACATTTACGCAACATTTACACTACTTTTTGTAACGCAAGGACACACTAAACACGCAACAAACGAAAACGCATCGTTCGTCCCACGCGCTTTTCGTTCATTCGTTTTCCCGACGACGGAGACTTTCGTTTCGAAACGATTCGCGGCGGCGGCGGCGGCGGCGGCGGTTAACTGGTGACGTCACCATCGCGCGCGTTCCTCACACGCGCGCGCGGAAGCGCCCGTCGCGAGCGCCCGCCAATCGCGCGCGAATGTACGCCGCGCCCTCGCGCGTCGCGCGCGCGGTCACGACGTCCGCGCGCGCGTCCCGCGAGCCAACGAACGCGCGCTCGGTGACGCGTCATCGTCGCCGCGCAGCCTCGAACGCCGGACGTTCGGACGCGGGCGAGCGCGCGCGCGAGGGAGAACGGGACCTCAACGGCGCGGTGCTCAGAAACTTTGCGTTCCCGGCGCTCGCCGGCGCGCTCTTCGGTTGGGACATTGGAATCTCATCCGGAGCGTTGGAAAACGTCGCGACGAGCGCGGCGAACGGAGGCGACGGCTTCGCGTTGTCGAGCATAGAGTCTGGACAATTCGTCAGCGCGTCGCTGTTCGGCGCGCTGACGGCGAGCGCGGCCGCGGGTGCGGGTCTCGGCGATCGACTCGGTTCGAGAAAGGAGCTCGCGTTGGCGGGCGCGGCGTACATGGTCGGAAGCGTCGCCGCGAGCGTCGCCCCCGGGTTCGAGCTCTTGGTCCTCGGGAAATTGATTTACGGTTTAGGCATCGGTTTTGCGATGCACAGCGCGCCGGTGTACATCGCGGAGACGGCGCCCAGTTCGTTGCGTGGAAGCCTCATTTCGTTGAAGGAGGGATTCATCGTCGGCGGAATTCTCCTCGGATATTTGGCGAGCGAGGACGTCATCGCGTCGAACGGGGCTTGGAGGCAGTTGTTTCTTGAGGCGACGCCTCTGATTGGAATACTTTTGGCCGGGTCGCTATGGTTACCGGATTCGCCGAGATGGATAGCCGCGAGGGGAGGAGACGATGAGAAAACGCGAGAAGAGGCGCGCGACGCGCTCGTTAGAATTAGAGACGCGAAGACGGAGACAGAGTTGGTGAAGGTTGACGAGGAGTTGGGAGACATTTTCGCGGCGGCGACAACCGCGGATGCGAAGAACGCTGGAGGGATGATGACATTATTCGACGGTAAGTATCTCCGTCCACTGTACATTGGACTTTCTGTCGTGTTATTTCAGCAGTTTACCGGTCAACCGAGCGTTCTTTACTACGCGACGCAAACCTTCAAAGCCGCCGGTTGGAGCGTCGAAGACGCGGCGAACGTTTCCGTCATTCTCGGCGTGTGGAAGCTCTTCATGACTGGGATCGCCGTCGCCAAAGTGGACAGCGTAGGCCGACGACCTCTGTTATTGGGCGGCGCGGGTATCATCACCGCCTGTCTGTTCGCTTTAGCCGCGCTGAACGCTCCCGGAGAAACGCAAACGGTGTTTCAAGCGCAAGCATCCGTGGCGGCCATCTTTCTGTACGTCGGAGCGTACCAATTAAGCTTCGGACCGATCGCGTGGTTACTCGTCGGAGAAGTCTTCCCATCCAAAGTCAGATCCGCCGCCGTCGGTGTGGCCACGCTGAGCAACTTTGGGAGCAACTTTTTGGTGTCCCTCCTCCTCCCGACGGCGCGAGAAACCGTCGGCTCGCGCGGCACCTATCTCGCATTCGCCTCCGTGGGCGTCTTCGCCCTGGTCTCCATGTACTTCACCGTCATCGAGACGCGAGGGAAGACTTTAGAGGACATCGAGACCGAGTTGACGGCGCGATGAGTCGCCGCCGCTGTAATTCATTCATTCATTCGTGAACGCTCGCCGCATTCGCCGCCTCCATGCTCGCCTCCGTCGGACGTCGTCTCGCGCGCGCGCGCACGCTCGCGACGACGACGTCCGCGACGACGTCATCTCGCGCCCGTCGCGCGTACGGACAATTATCCGACCCGAACACCTTTGAACTGTTACGAGGTCCCGAGGGACGGGTCGTCATCGATAAGTGCGTGACGTTCGCGCGAACGCGTCGTCGACCGCGTACACTGACCTCGCGTCTCGCTCGCAGTTACGACGCGCGCGGATTCGCGATAAAGGGGGCGTATTGCGTCGGGAGCGTCTTCGCGTACGACGGCGCGCACGCGGCGTGGTCGCCGAGACGCGCGCGGGACATCACGCCCGAAACCTTGGCGGCGCTCGAGATCGTGGATCCGACGCCTGATTTACTCATCGTCGGTACCGGTCGCGCGATGTGTCCTCTGAGAGAGGACACGTTGAGGTATTTGAAGGAAATCGGCGTGGCGGTGGACGCGTGCGATACGATACACGCGACGAGCACCTTCAACGTTCTCGTCGAGGAGGGACGATGCGTGGCGGCGGCGTTATTACCGGCCGGTCACGAGGAAACGGATGAGCCGTGAGAGGGGTCGTTTTCGTCGCGGGCGTCGTAGACATCGCATAGCATAGGAATAGCGCGGGAATGGCGAAATCAATCAATCGTCGGGACGCGCGACGAAACGCCGCGGGCGAACGCACGCACGCCGATGCGATCGCGCGAATCTCGTCGCGAGTGTCTGCGCGGACGACAAAGTCGCGAAACGCGTCAGTCCCGACGTCTCTCGCGACGATCCAATCGTCGAGACGACACGAAAAAGGAGAGTGAAAATGTAGCCCCGAGGCACATCGCGAACGACCGAGTCGATTCGTCGTCGACGCGATGTTTGACGAGGAAAGGCTCCGACGTGTTTCTCGGAGGTGTCCTAAAGTATCCATCTTTAGTGTCGCGAGGTTGAAAAACCGCTCTCCGCGATGGGCGCGCGGAAGCGGGGGTAAACTCGCAAAGCGCAGAAAATGACAAAAAAAAATGACGGCGCGAACGACGCGCGTGGACGCGTACCTCGCGCTGTGAACCATCGCGAGGTCGAGACCTCACCGATGGGTGTTTCGCGCGACGATGACGCTCCCGCGACGCTCGGAGGTATCCTCGCGACGCGGGAGTGTGAAGGGAGGACGCCGGGAAAACCCGGGGCTGGAAAAGCGCGCGAGGCGCGGCGCGCGAGAGTGGTGTTACAATCGAGATGACTACCCGAGGGCGTCCTCTTCCGCCGCGATCATGTTCTCGTGAGACTGTTCGCTCTTGCGTCGCTTGGACTCGCGCCCGCCCTTCTTCGATTCGCCCGCGTCGTCCGCGGCGGCGGGCGCCTTGTATTTGGAGCGAAAGAGCTTGAGCTTTTTGTCGATCTCCTTCACCACAGCCTCTTCCGGTTCGACGCCCTCTTCGACGTGGGATTCGATTTCATCTAAGATATCTTTGAGCGCCGACCCCTTCGGCGCGGGCGTCGTACCGCGGGATCCGACGGATTCGCAATAACGCGCGAGGTCGTCGGCGTTCGCCCCTCGCGCGGCTCTTCTGAGCGCGCACAGCGCGATTTGCCCCGGAGGTCTCACCAGCGGCACATCCGTGAGCATCAACGAATCGATTAATTCTAAAGCCGTTTTACGACATTCGACGAGCTGTTTCGCCGTCACCTTACACGCGCCGTCCTCCACGTCTCGAAGAAATCCCTCGAGCGGTCGAGTCGCGCCGTAACACACCAACTGAAATTTCAAACCCGACAAAAACGTCACCTCCGCGGCTAACACCCGCGCCGGGTCCTCCCGAACGCCCTTACAGAACTCATCCGCGCTGATGTAACTCTCCTCCACCTTGCACGCCACGTAAATGCTCGTCAACATGATAATCTTTAAACTGTGCGCGGCTACGCCGTGCGCCAGCGCGAACCTCTTGAACAGCATGACGGCCGTGTTCTTCACCTTTCGCGGCAGCGAAAACGCCGCACATATGGACTGTATCTTGTGTTCGTGATACCGCAGTATCTGCGTCTCCTCCTCCAGCGTCAGCGCGTCCGTCTCCACGGAAGATGTGGAGGATTCCGCCCTCGCACCGGCAGCCGTTTTCAGCGTCCCCTCGCGCGTCCTCTCGCGCGCCTCGCGCGCGGCATCGCGCGATTCGTACAACCAAAAGTTTCTCTGCGTCGATGTGGGATAATTCGACATGTTCCTCGCCCGTCGTCGCCGCGGCGCGAGGATCCACCGGACGCGATGAGAAATCCACGCGCGCCAGTGTGACGCGCGATGATGCGCGCTGTCCCGCGAACCGCCGTCGTCTCCGCGCGGACTCGACGCGAGATAACGCGCGACGTCGATGTCTCGCGCTTCCGGCGCGCGTCGGGCTCGATTCGCGCGGTGGTGAGCGCGCGCGCGACGTCCGAAACATCATCTACATCATCACCCGATGACGAGGAGGGGGCGTTTCTCAGCGCCGCCGCCGTCATGGGCGCGCCGACGCTCGCGACGCTGATATATCCTACGTTTTTCGTGCGCGAGGGACTCGGTCTGGAGTGCGCGACGCCGCTGTTCGGAGAGACGTTCGATTCCGTGCGCTCAGTGCAGCATTTTAGCAACGCGTTCGGTACGAGCGCGTTTGCTCTGATCGCGCTCACGGCGCTGTACACTCTGTCGGACGCCGCGAAAAATGAACGGTTAAACTCCGAGACGTATCAGCGTTTGGCGCTCGCGATGGTGTTGTTCGTGGGAAGTTTCGTCGTCGCGTTCGGCGTCGCGGCGGCGAGCGCGGCGAGCGGCGGCGGCGGCGGACCGAACGCCGCGACGTGCGCCGGACTGTGTCTGGCGTTCGGTCCGGCGTTCGCGACGTCGGTTAAGGCGATTCGTGAACACGGACCCGGACACGACGAGACGTGGGCGCGCGTGGCGAAGGATTTTAAAGAGGCGACGAATTTCGGCGACAGAACCGAAAAGGGAGGCTACCTCGAACTGTTTTACAAGCTGTCGTTTTGGACGAGTCTCGTGGTCGGTGGTTCGTTCGCGTTCTCCCCTCTCTCCCCCCTCGCCATCGTCAACGAAATGGAACCGTCCTCGCAATTGATTCAACGCGCGTTCGGCTTGGCCACCGTGTTCCTCTTGGCGCCGACGCAGTACGCGCTCGTCGACGCGTCTCGCCGAGGTCGACTCGGCGGCGGCACCTTTAAAAAACTCAACCTCTCCATCGCCGCATCCATCGCTTTGATCGACTGGATGACCGTCTACACCTTCCAAGCCGCCACCGATCTCTCTCCCACCGCCGACGACCTCGCCGCCGCCAGCGGCGGCGCGTACAACTACGTCGGCGCGCTCGCCGTGAGCGCGTCCATCCTCGCCGTCTATCTCTTCCAGGGCATCGCCGCGAAAAAGTGAGCGCGCGATGCATCCATTCTTTCAGTACCGGTCACGGTCGCGGTAACACTCACCATTCTTTCCCTTTTCCCCGTCCCGTCCCGTTATGTACACCCGCGACCCGTACGAATGGGTGGCGGTTGGCCGTTGTCCCCGATGTGACTCATCGATCGACACTCGACCGCGCGCGTGGTCCCGCCATGTCCTCCGCGCACGCGCGTCGACGCGCGCTCGGCGCCTTCTCGCGGACATCGCGCGCGTTCGCGGCGTCCTCTACCCCCGCGCGTCGCGTCCCCGCGACGCGCGCGACGCCGGGAATGGATCGATCGCGCGGATTCGCGAGCGTCGCGGACGCGTCACGCGCGTTGGCGCGCGCGCGAGGCGCGACGAGCGCGTTCGATCGTCGACGAATCGATTCTCGAGGGATCGGGGCGAGAGGAAAGGCGAGCGCGAGCGCGGCGACGCCGAAACCGACGCCGAATCGAGAGATGCGAGACGACTTCGTAAACGCGGCGAGCGCGTCGTATCTGGAGGCGATGGAGGACGAGTACCGGAAGGATCCGAAGAATGTGCACGAGTCGTGGGCGGCGTTGTTGAGACAGTTGGATGCGGGGATGAGCGGGGCGCAGGTGTCGGAGATGCACGACGCGATGGCGTCGGGCACGGCGCCCGTGGCGGTGGGGCGGCCGCTGGACGCGCAGACGATTCAAGAGTCGATGCGTCTCATCATGTTAATTCGGGCGTATCAAATCAGCGGTCACAGCATCGCGAATCTCGATCCGTTGGCGCTCGAAGAGCGAGCGATGCCGATCTCTCTCGATCCCAGTCTGTATGGTTTTGATGAGGATGACATGGACCGCGATTTCTTTATAGGAACGTGGAAGATGAAGGGATTCCTCAGCGAGGACCGACCGGTGCAAACGTTGAGACAAATCCTCACGAGGCTGAAGGAAACGTATTGCGGAACGGTTGGATATGAATACATGCACATACAGGACCGCGAACAGTGTAACTGGCTTCGCGCAAAGATTGAGACCGAGAGGAAGAAGCAGTATTCCCCCGAGCGCAAACAAATTATTTTGGACCGGTTGGCGTGGGGCGAACTTTTTGAAAACTTTTTATCAAACAAGTATAGCGCGGCGAAGCGATTTGGTTTAGAAGGATGTGAAAGTCTCGTGCCCGGCTTTAAAGAGGCGATAGACAAGGCGGCAGAGATGGGTGTTGAGGCGATTACTATTGGTATGCCGCATCGCGGTCGCTTAAACGTTCTCGCGAATGTCGTGCGCAAACCGCTTCAAACGATTTTCAACGAGTTTAAAGGTGGACCAAAACTCATCGATGAGTTACCGAATGAAAATTCTACGTACACTGGATCTGGCGACGTCAAGTATCATCTCGGAACTTCTTTCGATCGTCCAACTTTGCGCGGCGGACAAATTCACCTCTCAGTCGTGGCGAACCCGTCGCACTTGGAAGCGGTGAACACTGTCGTCACGGGCAAAGTCCGCGCGAAACAGTTTTATGCAAAAGACCCGAAGGGTGACCGATCCATGGCGATTTTACTACACGGCGACGGTGCTTTCAGTGGCCAAGGCATCGTGTACGAAACGCTCGACATGAGCAAACTTCCGGAATACAGTGTCGGAGGGACTTTGCACGTCGTCGTCAATAATCAAGTCGCTTTTACGACTGATCCCAAGTATTCGCGCTCGAGTCCGTACTGTACGGATGTGGCAAAGGGCATGGAAGTGCCTGTATTCCACGTAAACGGCGACGACGTCGAGGCCGTCGCTTGGGTCATGGAACTCGCTACCGAGTGGAGAATGAAGTGGAAAACTGATGCGGTGGTCGACATCGTCTGCTATCGCAAGTATGGACACAACGAAATCGATGAACCCATGTTTACGCAGCCGCTCATGTATAAGGTTATTCAGCAGCATCCGAGCGTATTGACTCAGTACAGCGCCAAGCTCGTCAACGAAGGCCACATCACACCGGATGATTTCATCAACATGAAAGAAAAAATCACCTCCATCATGGAAAATGAGTTTGAATCGTCCAAGGATTACGTGCCGAAACAACGAGACTGGCTCGCATCGCATTGGCAAGGATTTAAAAGCCCAGACCAGTTGTCGCGCATCGCAGACACCGGACTTCCGTACGAACATTTGCAAAACCTTGGCCATCTCATCACCACGATACCGGCCGGCTTTACGCCGCATCGCGTCGTGAAGCGTGTGTACGAAAATCGTCGCGCCATGGTCGACAGCGGTGAAGGGATAGATTGGGCCATGGGAGAAGCGTTGGCTTTTGCGTCTCTGCTCGACGAAGGTAACCACGTTCGATTGTCTGGACAAGACGTTGAGCGCGGGACTTTCTCCCATCGCCACGCGTTGATTCACGATCAAATCTCTGGTGAGCGTCTCGTTCCTCTGCGAAACGTCTACAGCGGCAATCTTGGCCGAGGTCAAAATTTCTTCACTGTGAGCAACTCTTCGCTTTCCGAGTACGGTGTGTTGGGTTTCGAACTCGGTTATTCTCTTGAGCACCCGAACTCTTTGATCCTCTGGGAAGCTCAATTCGGCGATTTCGCAAACACCGCGCAAGTGATCATCGATCAATTTATCAGCAGCGGGGAGGCAAAGTGGCTTCGACAAAGCGGTCTCACGCTGTTATTACCGCACGGTTACGACGGCCAAGGACCGGAACACAGCAGCGCGCGTTTGGAACGTTTCTTACAAATGACGGACGAAGATCCGAGTCAAATTCCCGACATGGCGATGGATCGTCGACTGCAACTTCAAGAGTCCAACTGGCAGATTTGCAACGTCACGACGCCGGCAAACTACTTCCACATGTTGCGTCGTCAGGTGCACCGCGAGTTCCGCAAGCCCCTCATCGTCATGAGTCCGAAGAATCTTTTGCGTCATCCAAAGGCGGTGTCAAACCTCGACGAGTTTGATAACAGCGACGACAACGATTCGCTGCAAGGAATTCGTTTCAAGCGCATGATTATGGATAAAACGAGCACTTCTCGTAGCATGGACCCTCCAGTCGAAGACAAGGTCGAACGCGTCATCTTCTGCTCCGGTAAGGTGTATTACGATCTCGACGAAAGTCGAGAGGAAGCGTCGAAACTCGACGCGGTGAAGATTTGCCGAATCGAGCAGCTCGCGCCGTTCCCTTGGGATCTCGTCGGACGCGAGCTCAAGCGCTATCCCAACGCCGAAGTCGTCTGGTGCCAAGAAGAGCCCATGAACATGGGCGCTTGGTTCCACGTCCAACCGCGAATGAGCACGCTGTTCAAGCACTTATCGCGCCCGGGTGAGGTGCGCTACGCCGGTCGCCGGCCCGCCGCGTCCCCCGCCACCGGATACGCCGCCGTTCACGCCCAAGAGCAAGCCGCGCTCGTCAACGACGCCGTCAACTGAGTCAATCGAAGAAACGAACATGTATAAACGTCTTTTTCACGCGCTACCGTCCGTTCATCCACGAGCGACGCGTACGTCCATCTCGACGCGCGTCTCGCGCCTCGCGCCGCGCCCTCGCGCGGTCGATCCCAGCCACTCATCCTTGAGTCATGACTCGTCAAACCCGCCGACGTCATCCACACGGCGCACAGGGTTCCACACGGCGAATCTTCGACTCGGCGGCTCTCTCGGCGTCACACGCGCGCGCGCGTCGACACACGCGCGTTCGCACGTCGTCGACGATGACGGTGATCGCGTCGACGGCCCGCGCGATGGGAATGGCGACCGGCGCGAGCGCGACCGGACGAATGAATGCGCGAGTCGTGACCTCGCGCGGCGGCGTCCCGAGAGGGAACGCGATGCGACGCGCGGAGGCGCGAGGACGCGGCGTGGTCGCGCGCGCGGGAGCGATCGAAACGATCGGTGAGTTCGCGGATCGCGCGCAGGCGGTGACGGCGAACGCGCACGCGGCGTTGGTGACGTCGAAGGTGTTTGAGGTCGCGGACGCCGCGGCGACGACGGCGGGGATAGACGCGAACGACGCGGAAGCGTTAAAGGCGGCGGGTATACAGAAGGGAGGATGGTTAGGTCCGATTACGGATGGATTGGAGGCCGCGCTTGAGGGCATCGATAGCGTTTTGGATGGGAGAGTGCCGTACTCTTACGGTTTTTCCATCATCGTTTTGACGGTGCTCGTCAAGCTGGCGACGTTTCCGCTCTCCAAGAAGCAGGTAGAGAGCTCGATGCAGATGCAAAAGATGCAACCGCGCATCAAGGAGCTCCAAGCAATGTACGCGAACGACCCGGAGCGCTTGCAGATGGAGCAGGCGCGGTTGTACAAGGAGGCGGGTTTCAACCCTTTAGCGGGTTGCTTGCCCGTCTTCGCCACGCTTCCCGTGTTTATCGGTTTGTATCGCGCTTTGAGCAACGCTGCGTCCGAGGGTTTGCTGACTGATGGTTTCTATTGGATCCCTTCTTTGGGTGGCCCGACCTCTATCGCTTCTCGTAACGCGGGAAGTGGTTTCACCTGGCTCTGGCCGTTCGTCGACGGCCATCCCCCCCTCGGATGGCACGACACCGCGTGCTACCTCGTGCTTCCGGTCTTGCTCGTCGCGTCGCAGTACGTGTCCCAGCAAATCATCAGCCCCCAACCGAAGACGGACGATCCGGCGCAGCAACAAAGCCAAGCCATTTTGAAGTTTCTTCCGCTCATGATTGGTTTCTTCTCTCTCAACGTTCCGGCCGGTCTCACCTTGTACTGGTTCGCGAACAACATCATCACGACTGCGCAGACGTTGATTCTTCGCAAGACGACGACGTTGCCGGAGGCTCCTGCTGCCGCCGCCGCTGGTCGCGGTGGTGCAAACGGCGCTGAGCCGGTGCGTGTTGAATACGTGCCGAAGTCCCAGAGAAGAAGCGGCGCTCAAATGCCGAAGAGGCCGCCGCCCAAGGTTGAAGAGGTGAACGATGCCGTCGCCGCCGAGTTTGCGGACTTTGATGATGGCCCTGCGAATGTCGTCGAAGTCGTGACTCCTGAAATCGTCGACACTCCCGACGCTCCCCCCTCGAAGACTCCTCAAAACAACAGAAAATCGAGGTCCTCTCGTAGAAAAAGACGTTCGCGATAATTCGATACGTGTACAATCAAGATGCATCTATAATGAAAATGCAATGAAAATGCAATGAAATTCAAGTTGATTCTTCAATAGAAGTAGTGTTACAATGTCTTAATTTGAGGTGGGACATTCGTCACCGCTTTTTCGCCTCGGAAATCTTCGCGCCGAGTTTAGCGCGAGCGATTTCCTCTTCGGTATAATTTGAAATGGGAAAATTCGTCACCGCTTTTTCGCCTCGGAAACTGATCGCCGCGATGTCGTAGGAGCGCGCTGCTTCCAGCTCGGTTTTATACGTACCCAAATAGATGTACTGGTTACCGAGAACGCGACCTATCCTCGCTTCCCAGCGTCCTTTCGAATTTTTCCCCTTGTGGCTGGTGACGCCTCTGAAGGCGGAAACTCCTCGAGCAAATCCTGATGATCGTCGCCTGATCTGTGCCACCCAATCTGCACAGCTATACTCCTGCATCGTTTTGATTTCCTCTGAATAATCCTCTTCAGGGAAATTCAGCTTGTGGAATAATTCCTCTTGCGGGGAATTTCCAGAACATGGCTCTTGCGGGCCGAAGAACTTTAATAGGGCAAGGTCGTATGCCCTCGCGGCCTCCAGTTCGTGTTTCCACCCCCCCAAATAAATCTGCTTACCCCGACGCCGGCTCGAGGAAGGTTTACGTTCAAAGTTTGCATCCCAAATGTGTGCTTCAAAGCGAGACGTGATCTTATGCCTAGTTACACCCCTCCATTTAGAAGAAGACTTTGCACTCTTCAGAGGCTTCGTGAGCGCCACCGCGCGGTCCTTCTTGAGACGATGTTGCGCTAGATCCTTGGGTTTAGCTTCAGCTTGCTCATTGAACGCGAGCTCCCAGTCGCACTCGAAATCGAACATTTCCATGGCCATTTTCGACATTTCATGATTATCCTGGTCGGTGAGAGGGCTCAAGCCGAGCGCGGGTAGACCAAATGTGTCGATGTCCTCATCCGGCCAAACGGCGTCAAACGCGTTTCCAAGAGCGCGCGCATCCATCTTACCGCGCACGGCTACTTGTATCGAGGCAAAGGCGTTTTCCTGATCTAGAAAACGCAAAGTTAACAACGAGCCATGCTCGTTGTTAGATCGTGTGGTACTACAAATCGTCAAAAAACTTGGTTAGCGTTTTTTTCTTGGCTTCTTCTTTCTGCTGAGCAGCCTTGTTTTTATTCGCCTTACTCTTAGCCTTCCGTTTCTTCGTCTTTCCGTCGTTGTCGTCATCTTCTTCATCTTCTTCGCCATCCTCGACTTCCATGTCGTCCTCATCCCAAGCCCCTTCCTCCGTCAACCAATCCACTTTCCATAACTTTACGGTTTTATCGTGGGACGAAGATGCGAGCATATTTTTATCAAAGCTCATGGTCAAACGCTCGATGGGCATGTCGCTGTGTTCACCCACGAGACCGAGGATCTTGTTTGGAAAGATGGAGATGACGCGAATCAATCCGTCGCTTGAACCGGTGACGAGCATATCCTCCGTCACTTTCGCCATCGCGTCGACGCTTTGTGGATGACCCGGATATCTATCGGAAATATCTTCCCATTTACCGTATGAAAAAATGTCCAAGATGCCATCCTGTGATCCGGCGACAACTTTTCTACCATTCTTCATAATCTCACAGCTCAACAATTCGTCCTCCAAGTTGTCGCACTGTCCGACCATTTTGTTCGAGTTGAGATTCAGGCATCCCAGCGTACCGTCGCCACTGGAAATGACAATCTCATTTCGGTCTTCGCCCGCGTACTTCATGTCACTCACGAAATCCACGAAAGGTTTATGTTCTCCGCACGCGGTTCGCGCGCGAGTGTCCCAAATCTTTACGCAACCGTCGTCGTCACCGCTCGCGATCACGTTTCCACTCAACGCGATGATGCGATTGATGGACGTCGCGTGTGCGTTCTCTAATCTCGCCACGGTGCTCCCCGTCGCCACGTCCGTCGCCACTATGCACGCGTCGGCTCCGCCGCTCAGCAACACGCCGCCGCCGTCGACGTACGCGAGCGTTCTGCACGTCTCTTTCCCGTGAACTCCCCGCAGCGTCTCGATCTTCGTGCACGAGGAGTCGGTGTGAGACCATTGCTCGATGTCACCGTCGATCAGCCCGACCGAGAAGACGTGCGTCGTCGGCGCGAACGCCACGTCGAAGGGTTGCTCCGCGCATTCAGCGCTCGCGCACGCGCCGCCGTCGTCCATCGCGTTCGTTCGGTCAAAAGGCGCGCGCGCCGGTGGGAACAGACGATGGACGTTACTCGCGCGCGTTTCGCGCCGGCACACGGGTCGTACCGCCCACTCGCGGCGCCTCGCGCGGCGTTCAATGCCGGGCGCGCCGCCGCCGGGTTTCCAGTGTCACGAATCTTTTTGTCGCGCGGCAGAGCGCGACGACGCGGGTGCGAGGCGCGGGCGCGAGGAGAGGACGCGTTGGAGTGGGACGACGGTGACGGGTGCGTGCGCGAGAGGGCGACGGGGGAGACGAGAAGCGCGTTCCGAGCCGATGATTGCACACACAGCTACTAGACATGACACCTCGCGAAAGCGTCGTGTGGGATTCCAACTCGTTCGTAGATGATGAGGCTCGATGGCGATCGATTTCGCGGGTTCGTGCGCCGCGCCGATCGCACCGACTGACGCGCACGTGTTCTATTTTTTCGCGCGAGAATGCAGACGCCGAGGCGAGGCGAGGCGAGGCGCGAAGGCTACCAACTTTCATTTTTGCACAATGCGCGTACACTAAAGCGCCGCTAAGGCCGCTTCCGCGGCGGAGACGCGGGCTTTCCAGTCATCATCCGTGTCGCTATCACCATCGGTCTCACTTTCCGACACGGTCGCGTCTGAACCGACGCCCGTGGCGTAGAGAACGCTCGGAGCTTCTCTCGCCCTGAGAGTAGACCAATCTCCAACCGAGGCGAAGAATGGGTGACTCCGGATCGCGCGGAGGTCCTTGTACCCGAGTCGTTTCTCTGGACTTCTGACGAGGAGTTTATCGATGAAATCCTTTGCGTTCTGAGAAATGCTCGGCGAGCTCGGGTACGTGTACTTACCTTTCAAGACTTCTTGCATGGTCAAGTACTCGGTCTTTCCCTTGAAAGGCACTCGACCGGTTAAAAGTTGAAACGTCATCACGCCTATGGACCATAAATCCACCGATGTTGTAGTCTCTTCGCATCCCTCTAGGATTTCTGGCGCCACGTACTCCGCCGTGCCGACGAAGGAAGCGCCGCGACTCTGCTTCTTCGAGCGAGACTCTTTCTTTTTCTTCATTTGCTCCGCGATTGCGGTCAGCGCGCTGGTTGGCGCGGGTTGTAAATCAAGCGCACTTCCAAAATCACACAGTTTCACGTGACCGCTCGAATCTATCAAGACGTTTTCAGGTTTAATGTCTCTGTGCACCACGCTGCGCTCGTGACACTGTTGCACCGCGCGAATCACCTCTGAGACGTAAAACACGACTTTATCCTCCGCCATCACCTCATTCTTCGAACGTTTCAATTGCCAATACAAATCTCCTCCCGGGCACAGCTCCATCCCCATGTAGAGCGAGTAGTAATCTTGAAAAGTAAAACGCAACGCCACCACCCCGTCGCAATCCTGCAGTCGAGTGGCCAACAGCGTCCGCTCTGTCGCCACGTACCGCGCTTTCTCTTCGCGCACGATGTGCGCTTTATCCATCACCTTGAGCGCGTATCTCTCCGACGGTTTATCGGCCAAGAAGACTTCACGAACGCTCGAATACGAGCCTTCACCGATGCTATCGACGGTGACGAAGTCTGACATCTCGAACGGTCTCGTCGTCGTCACCGCGGCCGTCGTGGACGCCGCCGAGGCGGCCAACGACGTCGCCGAATCTCCTCGCGCGTGTTTCTGGGCGTCATCGGACGAGCCGGCGCGCGCGCTCGAGGTCATCCGCCGCGCAGTGACCACTGGACTGGACGTTGTGCGTGATTGGACTACTAATATTAAACGCTGATAAATCTAATCGGTGTGGACTCACAACGAGAAGCAACAACTGAACAACCCCCTCTTCTCTTGCACTTTGACCGGCGTCGGAGACGCGGGAAGTTCGACGATGGTTCTGGTTTCTACGCCTCTGTCGACGTCCGTGAAGTAGTCGAGTTTCGCCGGGAGAGACACCAGTTGCCCTTGCTCTTCGATCATCATCGCGCCGGATTTGTCAAACAAACAGACAGAACACATATCATCCTCTTTTGCCCACACGAGACGCTTCGGTTTTTCCCTATCAGAGCGCGCCGTGGGAAACTTTTGAAGTACCCCAAACTCAGCCTCGCCTCGCAACAGACGGTTGGTCGCCGCGCCGTCTTCGCGGTCCATGTCTAATGAGACCCTAAACCGATCGTTCACGGTCTTTTCGGTCTTTTCAGTGAGTAGTCTTCGCAATTGTGCGAGCTCCTGCGCCAACAAACGACTGAGATCACCCACCCTGACGATACCGGTGCCGTCAATATCGGCTTGGGTCATCATGGAGATGATATCCGTCACGCTCGAGTGCACCCCGTAATACCTCAATTTCGCCTTGAGATCTTTCGTGGTGATGATCGCGTCGTCACCATCTCCGTGACCTAATACTTTTGAGATGTTCTTCACCGCCCGTCGCTCTAAAACATCCTCAAACCTTTCCCGGTCGCTCGAAAGCGTCCCCGCGCTCTTCGACTTTGACAAACCTCGATACAACACGTTCCCGATCGCGCCCACGCTCACGAGACCCGCGCTGTCGGCGCGTCCGACGAGATCCGCTTTCACATTAAATCCGAGCACATCGCTCAAGTCTTCCTCGGACGAGACTTTACCTCGCAAAACTTCGAGTTGTTTCACAATCACGTCCACGCTCATCTGTCCCGCCGCCTCCGTGTCCTGCGCGAAAAACAAACCGCGCGCGCGCGCGAAAATACGCGTCAGTCCTCCCGTCCTCCCCCACACCGCGCCCGCGCGAGACGACACGATACTCGAGACCATTCGCATCGCATCCCATCGCATCACGCACCCATCCCGCCGCGTTGAGCACCATCGCGAATTCGCTCAGCGAGCACGCCCCGTCCTCGTCCTCGCCCTCGCGCGTCGTCCCCGCCCTCGCCCTCGTCCCCTCCTCCTCCTCCTCATCGCTCCCCGCCCCCCTTCCCAGCGTCCCCAACGCTTTGAGCGCCGCCACCGACGGTTTCCTCGTCAACACGCTCCGCAGCGTCGTCGTCGCGTCTTCCTCATCGCGCGCGCTCGAGAACCCATCGCCGCCCTCCTCGCTCGCGCTCCCGCTCCCGCTCGCCGCGCTCGCCAGACTCCCGTCCTCGTCCTCGTCCACGACCGAGTCGAACGACGCGCGCGCGACGCGACCGGTCCCCTCGCGCCCGTCGTCCGCGAGCGCCGTCACCGTCGCCATCGCCGAGCGCGCGCGCGACGACGCGCGGACGAATGAATGAGTGGACGCCGACCGCCACCGATCCATCGAGACGACCGCCACCGATCGACTCGATCGATCGATCGACGCCATCGATCGATGAAAAAGCGCCATCCATCGATCAAAGTCCTCGATCGATCGATCGATGACGGAGGGATGGGACGGGTGGGACGGGTGGGAAGGTCTATGGTATGAGTGAAGACTCGTCGTGTACCCCCGCCCCATACTTTCCGGTCAACAAAGACGACGGACGGACGAGATGCATGAAATGCATGAGATGAATGCATGCATGACGTGCATGACATGAGATGGGAGCGCGCGCGCGGTGTGGACGCGAGAGGAGGTCGAGGGGATGAAGACGACGACGAGATCGCTCGCGGTGGAGGATCTGGAGGAGGACGCGGAGGCGGAGACGGCGGTGGAGGACGTTCTCGAGAGGAACGATGACGACGCGACGAGGGAGAACGCGGGCGATGCGTCGTTCGATCTGGACGCGATGCGAGAGGAAAAGCCGACGTGGTTCGATGCGACGACGTTTGAGAGGGAAGATTTCGATCCGTGGGCGTACGTGGAGGAGGTGACGTCGTTCGTGGACGAAGAGACGTTGAGAGAGACGTTGGAGAGGTTCGAGGAGGAGGTTCGAGGGGAGCTCGAGACGATTGTGAATGAAAACTACGAGCAGTTCGCGTCGCTCGGGGATGATTTGGAGGATTACGAGGCGTTGCGAGAGAGGATAGGACCGGGTGTGCGTGAAAGTCGCGAGGCGACGATCGAGGAGAGGGATCGGATCGTTCGAGCGTTGGAGAGTTTGGAGGCGAGCGAGGAAAAACGAGAGGCGCAGTCGCGCGCGAGCGCGAGTAAACAGTTGGCGGACGAGTGCGTGCACACTTTATCCAAGGTTGAAAGGTTGCTGAGTGAACTAGACATTGGTGAGGGTGTTTCTGTGGGCGTCGACGTGGATAAGACGGCTTCCACGGAGGATGTGTTGGCGACCGTCGTGGTGCGCGCGGACGACCGCAAAGGACTCGAACTGTTGGAACCGGCGTTTGAGGATGAGCAAGCGACGGTGAGCGGCTCAAACGCGACGAAGCCTGATGAAATGCATCGAAGTCACGTGAATGATGACGTGGAGGAACGCGCGAGCCTGCTTGATCGCATATCGAGCGAGATGAACAAATTGAATTTTTATCAAAATCAAGGAAAAGATCTCGCCGCGGTTCGAGACTTGGCGAGTCGAATTGAATATTGCGAGCTCAAGCTGACGTCTCTGGTACAAACTGCGCTTGTCACCGGTTTGAAGGGGAATAGTTCAAACGTCGTTAGTCATTGCTTGCACGCGTGTAACTCCATCGGAAAGGATGACATCATGGAGAGCGCCATCCGAACGGTGTTGGTGCAACCTGTGGTGGAGAAATCGCTCGAATCCATGGGCGAAGAAGATTTCGCGACTGTTTTGCCAAAATTGGCCAGCGTGGCGATCGAGTCGATTGCAAATATTCTCAAAATATCCAGAGATTCCGATTCAGGTCTTCGTTCGCACGATTTCATCGCGGGGACTGTACTCGCAGAAGTCGACGCGCAGATTAGTGCCTCTCATCAGAATGCCTACTCACCGGGAATACCTGCGTTTTTCATCAAGAACTATCGAGTGGCGATGGAATTCATCAATAGATTAGAAGATAATGAACCGACGGTATCGGCGCTGAATCACTTTTACGCGTCAAAGCACCTGGAAGTCTTCATGAAGAGATGGAATCTTCTAGCTTACTTTTCGCTGCGTTCCCAGGAGTTGGCTGGCGTGGTAGATGCGGACCTACACAAGCCTGGACTCGATACTTCTCTCGCAAGTGACGGATTCTTGCTCTCGGCTACGACGCAAATATGGCTCACGACGAAAAAGTGCATGTCTGATGATTTCTTTGTTCCGGCTCTTGCTGACAAATTCATCCGACTCTTCGCGCAGGTGTTGTCGAGATATCGAACCTGGGTGAATACCGGCATTGAATCGTTGTCGCTGCAACACAATACAGACGACAAGGGTGAAGATTCGTCCAATATCATGTCGAGCACTTCCAGTTGGGGTTCCACGGCGGGGGGAGACGAATTGATCCTCGTGCGTCTGGACATAGAGAAACTGTGCGATAGGATTCGGACGGAGGGCGTCAAATGGATTCAAGAAAGCACGAGTATACTAGGCAGTGAGACGGGGAATGCTGCAGTCGAGTGTGTCTTACTAGGTGTCGGTGATTTAGAAGCAACTATTTCACCGATCAATTCCTTCATCGTGAAGGTTCACGTTCAACGCTGCATGGACGTGCTCAAGAAGCTGAAGGGGATCATGTCGACGTTTCATGTGCCGAACAAACCCATGCCCACGCGACACAATCATTTCGTGCCCACCATTCTGAATGCGGTGCAAACATTCTTAGATCACGAGCACGCGGTGATGTTTTCCGACGCCGCAAAGAAGGAAATCGTGTCGCAAGTGGTGGAATCGGTGACGAGTAGATACGCAGAGTTGGTGAGCGATCTCGTCGCGACTGCGAAGAAGATGGAGGCCAGCTTGAATCGGAGGTATCGAGAAGGAAAATCGAGCAGTGCTGGGGTCGGAGGCGTGGAAAAGATTTGTCGGCAGGTGCAATTAGACGTCAAAGAGTATGCGGTGCAAATGGAAAAGTTTGGCATCGCGCCGAAGGAGTCGGTGGCGTATCGAGCGCTCTTGGACGCCATCGGCGCGGGTTCAGAGACACAGGACCACTAACATGCTGTAATTACACTCGCTAATAGGGCATAGCAACTAACGATGAATCTCTAACAATTCGCGCGTGCATCGCACTTCTATTTTTCTGTTGGTTTTTCCCGAACCAACCGCTTCCGACGTCGAGAGGGAGAATCCATTCAGTTTTGGCGAACTCGCTCTTCTCTTGTTCGCCTTTGAAGAACGCAGCGAATTCACCGGCTCTGGTTCTTCTCACTGAAGTGATGTCGAACCTTAAAAACCACTTGAGTTCAACCTTGGACGTGCGAAAACCACCCGGTGAGCACGCCGGTAAATTGAAAGCGAAATTGAAGACGTCCAAATGCTCGACGTGCTCTGTCGTCTCGACCCAAATTTTGTTGAAGACGGGTGGCTTACCTCCCGAAGCGGTTTGCGCGTCGGCGTGTATTATTTCATCCGATTCCAACGTAATCATTATCTTGGAAACCCTTGAACCACCGGGGCTCGCGCACGTGAAGTCTAGAATACCGGCCACTTCGCAACCGACCGTGCACTTTGGCGCGGGCTTTCGCAGCGTCACCTTGAGCAAACGCTCCGCGCCCGTGTTCACGACGTAGCTCTTTGACTTTCTAGAGTGAGCTTGAGAAAATAGTGCACTCGGTGAAAGTGCTGACGAACTGCGAGTCGATGGAATCGGTTCTCGGCGCGGAGTCTCGACATCCGTCCAAAGCTGAAACGGCGTGAGCGCGCGCGGCGACGGGAGCGAGCCGTTGAATCGCGGCGACTCTGGCGGTACGGTATCTTCGACGTGAATCCACGGTGCGGTGAGATCTCGCGCGCTGTAAGACGTATCTTCAAACGTAGAGTCATCCACGCGACACACTTCCTCATCGTCTTCTTCGAAATCCCATTCCTCCTCGCTCGCGCGAACCGTGAGCGGCGCCGTCACCGTGAAACGTTCACCGCTCGCCGTCGTCGCCTCACACGACACGCAATACCAGTACCTGGACGCTTCTCCCGTGAAACTCGGCGGTAAACCCGGAGGAAGATCGATGCCAAATTTAAAAGACACGGACGTTCCGGGTTCGAGCGTCACGGCGCGCGCCAACTCTCCCGCCGGCGAGCGCGCCGTGAGTCTCGTCGTCTCTCCGACCCGCTCGCGACCGAGCCACTCCACCGTCACCTTCTCCAAAACCATCCCAGTCGTCCCGGCCGCGGAAACGATTCTCACGCGACCGCGGACGCTTCGTCCCGAGTACACGACCCACCTCGCGTCGTGTCTCTCGTCGACGTCGCCGTTCAAATCCCACGAGGACGGTCTCGACCGAGCGTCCTCCTCCGATCCCACGCTCGCGCTCGTCGACGTCGACGCGAACGCGTGAATGGGACGCTCGGCCGACCCCGCGTACGCGTCCATCTCCAGTCTCACCCCTCGCGAGTCGTCGGACATGGCGACCGAGGGCCGAGACGCGCGCGCGACTGTCTCGACATGTCGACGCGCATCCGTCTCGACGGCGCGACCGCCGCGCCCGCGCGCGCGCGCGCGCCATCTCGAGCCCGAACGAACGTCCGCGCGGTGTTTCGCGGTGCGCGATCGAGCGCGAGGAGGACGACGGCGCGCGCCGGGGCGGACGACGAGGAACGAACGACGCGCGCCGAGACGAAGAGTAATCTGATCGCCTACGAGCCCGCGCCCGACGCGCCCGAACCGTGGTGGCCCGTGGACGAGAGGACGGGGAAACCGCCCGGGTGGTTTCAGCTCCTCGTTTTCGCCGTCTCCCAGGTGTTCATCGGCCTCGTGATGCAACCGGCGGCGCTTTGGTATCAATCGGCGTTCGAGCCATTCATCGCCAAGACGCCCTTGCAATGAACGCGCGCGCGCGCGCGAGGCTTCGTGGGGACGTCGCGCGTCGTAGACGAACGGTGTAGTTTAGTTTTTTACGCGTCCTCTCGTCGTTCACGATCGTTCGCGAGCGCCGCGAGGTGGACGCGCGCATTGGGCGCGCCAGAGTCGCGCGCGCGCGCGACGGGATCGAATCATGACCGCGGAGACTCGCGAGAGCGCTCGCGGTGACGGACGCGCGAGCGATATGTTGCGGAGACAGCGATTGCATCGACACCGCGTCGACGGCGCGCGAGGGAGCGCCGAGTACGCCATCGACGGGACGGTGGTCGTGGCGGCCGTGCACGGGCCCCAGGCGGTGAAACCGTGGCGAGAGGATCACGAGCGAGGGGTGATTGATTTTGAATTGACGAGCCGTGGACGAGGGATGACGAGGGATGAGGAGCGCGCGTGCGAGGGGCGCGTGCGAGGGGCGATCGAGGCGACGGTGGTGAGGTATGATTTCCCGAGACTGGGACTGCGCATGACGGCGAGCGTGGTGAGCGACGACGGAAACGCGGAGGCGGCGTGCGTGAATGCGGTGTGTTGTGCGCTTTTAGACGCGGATGTGCCGATGTATGGAATGCTGTGTGCGAATTCGTGCGCCATCATGAGTGATGGACGCAAGGTGATCGATCCGACGATGCGAGAAGAGCGCGAAGCGCGAGGGGTGGTGCGCGCGTGCGCGCTGAGCAAGCACAGAGAAAAGGAAGAGATCGCGATCGTCGGGTGCTCGACGACGGGATGCATGACGGAAGAGGAGTATCTCGACTCGATCGCGTTCATCATCGACGCCAACGCGTCGGTGCTGAAATTTCAGAAGAAGAGCATCGCGAGGTACGAGCTGGAGGGAAAGTTGCGCGAGGACGAACCGACGGAGACGAAGCGAGCAAAGCGCGAGGAGGATGTGCCGATGGAAGGGTTGGAGAATAAGCCTATAGGATGATGGATAGAGTGTAGGTAGTACGTGGTGAAGTTACATTTGTTTATGAACAAAATGAGGGAAATCTTGTTGTATCAGACCAACCCGCTATTCACGTTGCGGACTTTTATCATCGCTTCTTCGTTGACCTGCAGGACTCGACTCAACAACTCTGGTTCGTTGAGATAGTCGACTCGGAACTTGAAACCCGGCGGGCGTTTCGCCGCAGTCATGAGGTTGCGCCATTTATCTTTCAAATCCACGCCCGAACGCGTCGTCGACACAAAGTAAGACTGCTTGATTTGCGCCCACTGTCCCAAACCGTACAGCTCTACCCCCTTGATCAAATCTAGAGCCTCGTCTTTAGAGAAACGTTCCCGCTTCTTTTCCGCGCCCGTCTTCTCTTTCTTTGCCTTCTTCGTCACCGGTTCGCCAGGAAATTCAGCCACCATCGTGGGCGCAGGAGGGACAGCGTTTCCTTCGTGGTTCAGGATGAGCACGACTTCCGAGCCATCCGAGATGCCGTAATCTGTCAGTAACGCGCCCGAGTCATCCATCGACTTGCTCTTGTGCGTCATAACCATGGCATGGGGCTTCAAAATTCCGTCTGTAGTCTCATCCACCATGCTCTTCAACTGTCCGACGGTCGTGTCGCTCTGTTTCGCCAAAGGCGCGAACGGCGCGCGTCAGTCTAGGGTTCAAAAAAATATTAGGGTTTACGCGTTCGTCGCCGCGACGGTCGCGCGTGACGTACCGCAGCCTGAAACGCCCACTCTGACGTCGTTTTTCCTCTGTTGACCCACTTCACGATGACGCCAAACATCGCATCGGTCATATCATCGGCATCAAACGCGAACGGGTCGGCGTCGGCTTTTCTCTTCGCCGCCGCGAGCGAACCGGAAGCCGCCTTCTCGGTCCCTTTTCCCGAAGCCTACGCGCGTCGAACGACGACCAAACGTCAGTCACAAACCATCCACATCGATCCACGCCCACGCGCTCCCCTCTCCCACCCCCCCACGCGCTCTCCTCTCCCCCGTCTCGCGACGCGCGTCTCGTCGCATTCGAATTCGCGGCGGCCCGCGTCGGCCCGCGCGCGTTCGCGTCGATTTCTCACCTTTGTCGTCTTCCTCCCCCGCGCGGCTGCGCACACACCGACGCGACACGATCACACGTCGTCAGTCTCCGCACACATCCCTCCCCCCACCCCCCCCCCCCCCCCCCCCCCCCCCCCCCCCCCCCCCCCCCCCCACCCCCCCCCCCCC